>Ga0209344_10000306_pt1 | contig 94354 bp, 96 predicted proteins | sample Cruoilmetagenom6_FD_187293 | JGI IMG/M metagenome (GOLD analysis project Ga0209344, IMG submission 187293) | Oil polluted marine microbial communities from Coal Oil Point, Santa Barbara, California, USA - Santa Barbara Oil Seep Sample 6 (SPAdes)... | ecosystem: Environmental > Aquatic > Marine... | reverse complement strand
GGTGTCCACCGCGACCGTCACCGGCATGTCGCGCACCTCGATCTCGTAGATCGCTTCCATCCCGAGATCCTGATAGGCCACGGGGCGCGCGCTCTTGATCGCCTTCGATACAAGATAGGCGGCCCCTCCCACGGCAATCAGGTAGACCGCGCCATGCGCCTTGATCGCCTCGATCGCCGCCGGACCGCGCTCGGCCTTGCCGATCATCACCTTCAGCCCCGACGCCGCCAGCAGCGGGCCGGTGAACTTGTCCATCCGTGTCGATGTGGTGGGGCCGGCGGGGCCGATCACCTCGTCGCCCACTGCATCGACCGGCCCGACGTAATAGATCGCCCGCCCCTCCAGATCGACCGGCAGCGGCTTGCCCTGATTCAGTTCCTCCAACATCCGGCGATGCGCCGCATCCCGCCCGGTATAAAGCCGCCCCGACAATAGCAGCGTATCGCCGGGCGACAGCGACTCGAGCACCGTATCGTCCAGCGCATCCAGATCGACGCGCCGCCCGTCCATGCTGCCATCCCCAAGGTCGGGCCAGAGCGAAAGATCGGGCGTCTCGAACCGGGCCGGGCCGCTGCCATCCAGCGTGAAATGCATGTGCCGCGTCGCCGCGCAATTGGGGATAAGCGCCACCGGCAACGAGGCCGCATGGGTGGGAAAGCTATTAACCTTCACATCCAGCACCGTCACCAGTCCGCCCAGGCCCTGCGCCCCGACGCCTAGCGCATTGATCCGCTCGTATAGCTCCAGCCGCAGGGCCTCTTCGGGCGTCTGTGCGCCGCGCGCGCGCAGCGCGGTGATGTCGATGGGCTCATTGAGCGCCTCCTTGGCCATTGCCATCGCCTTGTCGACACTGCCGCCGATCCCCAGCCCGATGATTCCTGGCGGGCACCAGCCCGCGCCAAGCGCCTTGACCGTCTCGACAACCCAGTCGGCCACTGAATCCGACGGGTTGAGCACGGCGAATTTCGTCTTGTTCTCCGAGCCGCCCCCCTTGGCGGATACAGTGACCGATACCTTGTCGCCTTCGACCAGTTCGGTCTGGATCATCGCCGGGGTGTTGTCGCGCGTGTTGCGCCGCTTGCCCAGGGGGTCTTCCACGATGGAGGCGCGCAGCGGATTGGCGGCAAAGTCATAGGCCCGCCGCGTCGCCTCGTCGATCAAGGCCTGTGGCGAGCGCGTCCAGTCGATCGGCGCCTGCACCCCGACCTTGAGGATCGCGTTGACGCTGCCGGTATCCTGGCAGATCGGCCGCTTGCCGATGGCCGCCATGCGCGAGTTGATCAGGATCTGGGTGATCGCGTTGCGCGCCGACTGGCTTTCCTCGGCCTCGAGCGCAGCACCCATCGCCTGCACGAAATCGGGCGAATGATAGTACGAGATATATTGCAGCGCCTCGGCCACGCTGTCGATCAGGTGATCTTCGGTAATGCGTCCCGTCATTGCGCCGCCTTTCCGCGTGCCAGAATCTGGCGCGCGCGCTTGACCACCGGCGCATCCACCATCTGGCCATCCACCTTGATCGCCGCCGCCCCCGTTGCGGCGGCCTCGATCACCCGCCGCGCCCAATCCAGCGCCTCGGCACCGGGCGCAAAGCCGCGCCTTGCCGGGGCGATCTGGGCGGGATGGATCAGCAGCTTGCCGCCAAACCCCATGGCGATCCCATGCGCGCAATCCTCGGCGATCACCGCTTCGTCGCGGATCGCCGTGGTCACGCCGTCCCAGGGCGCCGGAATCCCGGCCAGTCGCGAGGCCAGCACCAGTTCGGCGCGCGCATGCAGAAGCGACTCGCGCTCATGCGCGATGCCCAGGTCGGCGGCATAGTCGATCGACCCGAAGGCCAGCCGCGCACAGGTCCGCGCGACGTTCTCGGCCCGCCTGAGCCCCAGCGCCGTTTCGATCAGCCCGACCACCGGCAAACCGCTCTCTGCCGCCAACGCGGCGCAGGTCTCGGGGTCTTCGGCTTTGGGCAGGATCAGCCCGTCAACCGGCAGCCCGGTCATCATGGCGGCATCATCGCTGAAAAACGCGCTGTCGGCGGCATTGATGCGCACCAGCACCGGCACGGCCCCCGACTTGCGCGCGGGCAGGGTGCGCAGCCCCTCGCGCGCGGCCTGCTTGTCGTCCTCGCCAACCGCATCCTCGAGATCGAGGATCACCGCATCCGCCCCCGCACCAAGCGCCTTCTCGAAGCGGTCAAGCCGGGTGGCGGGCAGGAACAGGGGCAGGGCGATCTGGCTCAGGGGCATGTCGGCTGGCTTTCGGTATGGTGTCAGGTCACGGCAAGCGGCGCCAGCAGGGCGCGCATCTGTTCGGGCAGGGCAACGGGGCGGCTGGTCTCGCGGTCCACATAGACATGGACGAAGCGCCCCTGCGCGGCGGCCGTATCTGTCCCGGTGCGAAACACCGCCAGCTCATAGGTGACGCTGCTGCGCCCCAGTCGCGCGACGCGCAACCCCACCTCGATCGCCTCGGGAAAGGCGATCGGGCTGAAATAGGTGCATTCGCTCTGCGCCACCAACCCGGTGACCGTACTGCGCCGTATGTCCAGTACGCCGCCACGGATCAGGTATTCGTTCACCGCCGTGTCGAAAAAGGAATAATAGGCCACGTTGTTGACGTGCAGATAGGCGTCATTGTCCATCCAGCGGGTGCTGATCGGGCAGAAATGCGCGAAATCGTCACGAAGCAGCGGTGTCGGGCGCTCTGTCATGCGGGGCTCCGTTGCGTCCATCGTACGGTGTCGTTCAACAGCAGCACGTATCGCGCGCGCTTGTCCAGTGCGTTGCTTGTCATGCGCCTAGGACTCAGGCGGATTCAGCCCCGGCACGGGGCCGTATTCACGCTCTTCGCCCACGAAAACCGGACCGGGCGCAGGGAACGAGACCGGCCCGTTCGGGCTGTCCACGCTCACGCGGCGCAGATGCGGATGCTGCGACAGCCCCGCCATGTCATTGACCGTCGCCAGCGCGATCTTGGCTTCGGTCAGCAGTTCGATGGCCTCGTCGGCATCGAACCGGGCAAAGGCTTCGGCAACGATCGCGTCGGTCTGGTCGCGGTTCTGCACGCGCGCCACGTTGGTGGCGAAACGAGGGTCGGTGCCCAGCGACGCATCGCCGATGAAATCGGCGCAGAGCTTGACCCATTCCCGGTCGCTCTGGATCGAGATCAGCACCGGCGCGCCGGTCCTGGGCTGGAAGACGCCATAGGGCGCGATCGAAGGATGCGCCAGCCCGATGCGCCTGGGGCTGTTGCCCCCCTCGTGATTGAGCAGCGGCACCGTCAGCCAATCGGCCATCACGTCGAACATCGACACCGAAATGCGAGCGCCCTCGCCAGTTGCGCCGCGCCGGATCAGCGCCTCGAGGATCGCCGAATAGGCGGTCGCCCCGGTGGCGATATCAACCAGCGACACCCCCACGCGGGCCGGTTCCGAAGGCCCCCCGGTGATCGAGCAGAGCCCGCTTTCCGCCTGGATCAGCAGATCGTAAGCCTTGCGATCCGCGAGCGGCCCGTCCTCGCCATAGCCGCTGATCGAACAGGTAATCAGGCGCGGGTTGCGTTCATGCAGCGATGCGATCCCGAACCCCAGCCGTTCCAGCGCGCCGGGCTTGAGGTTCTGGATCACCACATCGGCCTTGTCCAGCAACGCCGCCAGCGCCGCCTTGCCCGCGTCGGATGCAAGGTCCAGCGTCACGCTTTCCTTGCCCCGGTTCAGCCAGACGAAATAGCTTGATTGCCCCGCCGCCACGTCATCGTAACCGCGCGCGAAATCCCCCTCGGGGCGCTCGATCTTGACCACATGCGCGCCCGCATCCGCCAGCCGCGCAGACGCGAAAGGCGCCGCGACCGCCTGTTCGATGGCGATCACTTCCAATCCCTCCAGCGCCCGCATCAGAACGACCTCGGCAGGTTCAGCAGATGCTCGGCCACATAGCTCAGGATCAGGTTGGTCGAAATCGGGGCCACCTGGTACAGCCGTGTTTCGCGGAACTTGCGCTCGACATCGTATTCGCAGGCAAAGCCGAAACCGCCATGGAACTGGATGCAGGCGTTGGCCGCCTCCCAACTCGCCTTCGCGGCGAGGTATTTCGCCATGTTCGCCTCGGCGCCGCAGGGCTGCCCGGCATCGTAAAGCGCACAGGCCTTGTAACGCATGAGGTTTGCCGCCTCGATCTCAATATAGGCTTCGGCGATGGGAAACTGCACGCCCTGGTTCTGGCCGATGGGGCGGCCAAAGACCTGCCGCTCACGCACATAATCCGTGACCTTGTCGGTGAACCAGTAGCCATCGCCGATACATTCCGCCGCAATGAGCGCGCGTTCGGCATTGAGGCCCGTCAGGATGTATTTGAACCCCTTGCCCTCTTCGCCGATCAGGTTTTCCTCGGGGATCTCCAGATTGTCGAAGAACAGCTCGTTGGTCTCGTGATTGACCATGTTGGGGATCGGCTTCACATCCATCCCGCCGGCCATCGCCTCCTTGATGTCGACAAGGAAGATCGACAGCCCCTCGGATTTCTTTTTGACTTCGGACAGTGGCGTGGTGCGCGCCAGCAGGATCATGAGGTCGGAATGCTGCACCCGGCTTATCCAGACCTTCTGTCCGTTCACGACGTAGCGGTCGCCTTTCTTGACGGCAGTAGTCTTCAGCTGCGTCGTGTCGGTGCCGGTGGTCGGTTCGGTGACACCCATCGACTGCAGGCGCAACTCGCCGGTCGCCAGCTTGGGCAGGATGCGTTCGCGCTGTTCCTCGGAACCATGCCGCACCAACGTGTTCATGTTGTACATCTGGCCGTGGCAGGCCCCCGAATTGCCGCCAGCGCGGTTGATCTCTTCCATGATGACGCTGGCCTCGGTCAGGCCAAGCCCGGACCCGCCATAGGCCTCGGGGATCAGCGCCGCCATCCAGCCCTCGCGCGTCAGCGCCTCGACGAACTCATCCGGGTAGCCGCGCTCTTCATCGACCTTGCGGTGGTATTCCGCCGGGAACTGGGCGCAAAGGGCACGAACACCCTCGCGGATGTCCTGATAGTCGTCACTGAGGAAATTCATGCATGTCTCGTGTCGTTTATGCTGTACTCACGAGATAACCGCACGGCGACCCATTGTGCAAATATGGGTTTGCGATGCGGGATATAGGTTCGCGCTATGGGCGCGGATCGAACGCGGCCGTCACGCCGGTTGAAAGATGCGCACCGACATCGGCTGCGACAGCAGCCAGGCGCCATTCTCACGCGTCGTGTGGCGCTCAAAGGCCAGCCGCAGCGCGTCGGCATTCGCCTCGATCAGCGCCGCGCGTCCCGGATCGACGGCGATCAGGCTGTCGCAGAACCCCTGAAAGCCGCTGTATCGTTCGACGCGGGGGTAATCATAGGCGCTGACCTCGCGCAGCGCGCCGGTCGTGTCCATCGCCGCCTGTGCGGCGTTGCGGATTTCGGCCTCGTCATCGACCACGGCAAGTACCTGGCTCAGCGCCCCGCTTGCCCTCGGCTCGATAACCACCAACCGGCCGCCCTCGCGCAGCACCCGCGCCGCCTCGCTCAGCGCGTGCGCCATTGCAGGCATCGGCACATGATGCAGCGCATTCACGCAGATCGCCGCATCGAAGCTGTCATCGGGATAGGGCATCGCCTCGGCCGGCGCGCGGTCTATCGCGTCCACGCCTTCGGGCGCAAAGGGGTCAAGCCCGCGCCACATGGCTCCCGCCTCGCGCAGACGCCCCCCGAGCCGCCCCTTGCCGCAACCGATATCCAGAACCGAATGTCCCGCCAATGGCGCCAGCTCCTCGAGGATGACATCCAATGCGTCGCGTGTCGGTTCTGTCTTGTGGTCCACGATGTCACCTTGCCTTGCGGGTGCCCTCTATCGGCCCCATGATGGCGCAGCTTAAAGCCAATTCACTCCGGCGTTTCAAGGCACCCCCCCGGCCCCGCCTGCGACGCGATGCGCGGCGATGCAAATTCGCCGTTTCATTTCCCCGGCCTTTCGCGTTTAAATACCGCCGGATTTACAAGAGGTCAGACCATGCGCCCCGTCTTCGTCAACATCCGCTGCAAACCGGGCAGTTCCTACCACGTGGCCGAGGAAATCGCCCTGCGCGAAATTCACTCCGAACTCTATTCGACATCGGGGCCGTTCGACCTTCTGCTCAAGCTCTACATCCCCGAGGGCGAGGACGTGGGCAAGTACATCAACGATCACCTGCTCACCATCCAGGGGATCGAACGCACGGAAACGACGCTGACATTCAAGGCGTTCTAGAGCCGTTACCAAGAACAACAACTGGGAGAGACTTATGAAACTCACGACATTCGTGGCCGCGGCCTGTATCGCGGCGCTGGGCGGCGCGGCCTTTGCCGAAGATGGCGCGCTCAAGGTCGGCATGATCACCACCCTTTCGGGCGGCGGTGCCGGGCTGGGCATCGACACGCGCGATGGCTTCCTTTTGGCGGCCAAGCTGGCGGGCGGCGACAAGCTCGACATCGTGGTCGAGGACGATCAGCGCAAACCCGATATCGCCGTGCAACTGGCCGACAAGATGATCCAGTCCGAAAAGGTCGACATCCTGACCGGCATCGTGTGGTCGAACCTGGCGATGGCCGTGGTCCCCGCCGCCACCGCCCAAGGCAAGTTCTATCTCTCGACCAACGCTGCACCCTCGGCGCTGGCGGGCAAGGGCTGCCACCAGAATTACTTCTCGGTCTCCTACCAGAACGACAACCTCCACGAGGCCGCTGGCGCCTATGTCAAGGATGCGGGCTATTCCAAACCCTTCATCCTCGCGCCGAACTACCCCGCCGGGCAAGACAGCCTGACCGGCTTCAAGCGGCTCTATGGCGGCGAGCTTTCGGGCGAGGTCTACACCCAGCTCGGCCAGACCGATTACGCCGCCGAGATCGCGCAGATCCGCGCCTCGGACGCCGACAGCATCTTCTTCTTCCTGCCCGGCGGGATGGGGATTTCCTTTCTCAAGCAATATGCCGACAGCGGGCTTGAACTGCCGGTCGTCGGCCCGGCCTTCAGCTTCGATCAGGGCATCCTGCAGGCGGTCGGCGACGCGGCGCTTGGCGTGATCAACACGAGCCAGTGGAACAAGGATATCGACAACCCCGCCAATGCGCGCTTCGTCGAAGAGTTCCAGGCCGAATATGGCCGCCTGCCCTCGCTCTATGCGGCGCAGGGCTATGACACGGCGAACCTGCTGCTCTCGGCGATGGACAGCGCCGATATCTCGGATGCCGATGCCTTCCGCGCGGCACTCAAATCCGCCGATTTCGACAGCGTGCGCGGCGATTTCGCCTTTGCCGCCAACAACCATCCGATTCAGGACATCTATGTGCGCGAGGTGATCAAGGAGGGCGACGTCTACACCAACAAGATCGTCGGTGTGGCGCTCGAGGATCACGCCAACGTCTACGTGGACGAGTGCAAGATGTAAGACCAACCGGGCGGGCGCCTTGCGTGCCCGCCCGATAGTGCCGGGGCGCCCCATTTCGTGACACCGCTGCTTTTCATCGAACAGGTCCTCAACGGACTTCAGTTCGGGGTCATGCTTTTTCTCATGGCCGCGGGGCTGACGCTCGTGTTCGGGGTGATGGGGCTAATCAACCTCGCGCATGGCTCGCTCTACATGGTGGGGGCCTTCGCCGCCGCCGCCGTCGCGGGCTGGAGCGGCTCATTCCTTTTGGCACTGGTGGCAGCACTCGCCGCATCCGCCGCCGCCGGGGCGATCGTGGAACTCACCGTGATCCGAAGGCTTTATGATCGCGACCATCTCGATCAGGTGCTGGCCACTTTCGCGCTGATCCTGATCTTTTCGGAAGGCACGCGCTGGCTGTTCGGATCGTTTCCGCTGTTTCTCGATATTCCCGACTGGCTCTCGGGGCCGGTGACCCTGCCGGGCGGTATCGAATACCCGCTCTACCGTCTTGCGATCATCGCCGTCGGGCTCAGTATCGCCACCGGACTGTTCTGGCTGATCGCGCGCACGCGCCTTGGCATCCGCATCCGCGCCGGTGAATCCGACCGCGAGATGATCGCCGCCCTCGGTGTCGACATCTCGCGGCTCTACACCATCGTCTTCGCGCTGGGCGCGGCGCTCGCGGGACTTGCCGGGGCGATGGTCGGCGCGATCCAGTCGGTGCAGGTCGGCATGGGCGAACCGGTGCTGATCCTCGCCTTCGTGGTCATCGTGATCGGCGGCATCGGCTCGATCAAGGGCGCGCTGGTCGGCGCGTTGCTGGTCGGCCTGACAGATACACTGGGCGGGCTTCTCCTGCCCGAAGCCTTCAAGCTCTTCATGGAAACCTCGGATGCCACGGCAACCGGCTCGGCGCTGGCCTCGATGCTGATCTACATCCTGATGGCGGTGGTGCTGGTCTGGCGCCCGCGCGGTCTGTTCGGAGGTGCCACATGAGCCGCGAGCGCATGGTCAACGCCGCGCTGATGGCGCTGCTTCTCGGGGTGCCGCTCTGGGCCTGGGCGACGGACGAGCCCTTTACCATCACCCTCGCCACGCGCGTCGCGATCCTGGCGCTGGCGGGCGTCGGACTAAATATCGCGCTGGGCCTCGGCGGGCTGGTCAGCCTCGGCCATGCGGCCTTCTTCGGGATCGGCGGCTACGCGATGGGCATCCTCGCAAGCCACGCCCAAAGCTACACCCCCCTGATGGAAAGCCCCTTTCTTCTGGAGGGCACCAAATCCATGCCGGTGATCTGGCTGGTGGCGATCCTCGCCTCGGCGCTGGCGGCGCTGGTGATTGGCGCGCTCAGCCTGCGCACCTCGGGCGTCTATTTCATCATGATCACCCTGGCCTTCGGGCAGATGCTGTATTTCTTCTCGATCTCCTGGCCCGCCTATGGCGGCGAGGACGGGTTGTCGATCTACCTGCGCAACGGCTTCCCGGGGCTGAACACGCTGGACCCGATACAGTTCTTCGCACTTTGCTTTGGCTGCCTTGCCGCGGCGCTCTGGTTCAACGCGCGCCTTGTGCGCTCGCCTTTCGGCCTTGCCCTCAACGCCGCGCGCCAAAGCCCCGAACGGGTCGAAACCGTGGGCCTTGGCACCTTTCGCCTGCGCCTCGTGGCCTTCGTCATCTCGGGCGCGATCACCGGGCTCGCAGGCGCGCTCTTTGCCGATCTCAACCGCTTCGTCAGTCCCGGCATGTTCTCATGGCAGATGAGCGGCGAGATCATGGTCTTCGTGATCCTCGGCGGGGTCGGGCGGCTTTACGCGCCGGTGGCGGGGGCGGCGCTTTTCATCACGCTCGAACATGTGCTCGGCGGGATCAGCCCGTTCTGGCATGTCTGGCTCGGCTTTCTCCTTCTGCTGGTCGTGCTTTTCGCACGGGGCGGCGTCATCGGGCTTCTGGCGGGCAGGCGGGTGGCGCATGACTGACCCCGTTCTTGTCACCAAAGGGCTAACCAAGTCCTTCGGCGCCGTGCGCGCCTCGCATGATGTCAGCCTCGATCTGCGCCCCGGCGAGATCCACGCCGTGATCGGCCCCAACGGAGCGGGGAAGTCCACCCTCATCGCCCAGATCTGCGGCGGCCTGAAACCCGATGCGGGCCGCGTCAGCTTCGCCGGGCGCGATGTCACGCATCTGCCTACCCGCGCCCGCGCCCGCCTTGGCCTTGCCCGCACCTTCCAGGTGTCCGCCCTGGCGATGGAGGACACGGTGCTGCAAAACGCCACCCTCGGCGCGCTTGGCGCAAAGGGCGCGCGCGCCGGGCTGCCAGGCCTCCTGGGCGACGCGCTCGCAGCGGGCGATCTGCGCGACACGGCGATGTCCGCGCTTGAACGCGTCGGTCTTGCCGAACACGCCGCCACCGTCACCTCGGCCCTCTCCCACGGCCAGCGCCGCCAGCTCGAAGTCGCGGTGGCCCTGACCCTGCGTCCGCGCGCCTTCATCATGGACGAACCGATGGCGGGCATGGGGACCGAAGGCTCGCAGCGCATGACCGCCTTCCTCGACGGGCTGCGCGACGAGGCCCCGATCCTGCTGGTGGAACATGACATGGACGCGGTCTTCGCCCTCGCGGACCGGCTCAGCGTGCTGGTCTATGGCCGCATCATCGCCACTGGCAGCGTCGACGAAATCCGCGCCAATGCCGAAGTGCGCAAGGCCTACCTCGGAGAAGACGCGTAGATCCGCGTGCCCGTGCCCGCCTATCGGTGTGGCCCGGTTCGCCTCGTCGTCTCAGTCCTCGGCCAGTCTTGCGCGCCGCCGCGCCATGAAGCCCGGTATCGCAAGGCTTGCCACCAATGCCACCGTCAGGACCAGGAAAGCGGCTGATATCGGGCGGTCGATAAAGGTCGTGATGTCACCGCGCGAAAACAGCAATGCGCGCCTGAAATGCTGTTCCAGCATTGGCCCGAGGATGAATCCCATCAGCATCGGTGCCGGCGGATAACCGTAGGCGTTCATTAGATAGCCCACGATCCCGAACACGATCACCGTCATCACGTCGAAGGGGCTGTTGCTGACCGAATAGACGCCAATACAGATGAAAAACAGGATCGCCGGAAACAGGATCCGCTGCGGCACCGTCAGGATCCGAACCCAGAATCCGATCAGCGGAATATTCAGCACGAGCAGCATCAGGTTCCCGACCCAGAAGCTCACGACCAGCCCCCAGAACAGGTCGGCATTGGTGGTAAAGAACTCGGGCCGTGGCGTGATGCCGTGAATCATCATCGCGCCCAGCAACACCGCCATCCCCGCATCGCCCGGAATGCCCAGTGCCAGGGTCGGAATGAACGCCGCCTGGGTCGAGGCGTTGTTCGCGGCCTCCGGTGCCGAGATGCCCTCGATCGCGCCGCGTCCGAACCGCTCCGGGCGTCTCGAGACGCGCTTCTCGAACGCATAGGCCAGGAAAGCCGCAAGCGTTGGGCCAGCACCCGGCAAGATGCCCACGAACGATCCGATGAACGAGCCCCGCACGGTCGGCTTCCAGCATTCGCTCAGGTCCTTGCGCGTCGGTATCAATTCCCGCAGGCGCACTTTCTGCGGGGTCAGGTCGCGCGGCTTGCCGGCATTCTTGAGAAGTTCGGCCACCCCGAACAGCCCCATCGCCATTGCCACGAGATTGAGCCCGTCCTGCAATTCCAGCACCCCGAACGAATAGCGTATCGTCCCCGAGGTCGGGTCCATCCCCACCGTCGACAACAGCAATCCCGCGACCACTGCGATGATTCCCTTTACCGGTGATCCAAGCGACATCGTGGCCGCTGCTACCAGCCCCAGAAGCATGATCGAGAAATACTCGGCCGAAGAGAACTTCAACGCCATCTGCCCCAGCGCGGGCGCAAAGCTCATCACCAGCACGATCGCGAAACAACCGCCCGCGAAGGAAGTGATCGTCGTGATGAACAGCGCGGCGCCCGCGCGCCCCTGCTTGGCCATCGGATAGCCGTCCAGCGCCGTCACCGCCGTTGTCGACGTGCCCGGAAGATTGAGCAGGATCGAGGCCGTGGACCCGCCATATTGCGCGCCGTAAAAGATCCCCGCCAGCATGATAAGCGCGCTCATCGGTTCAAGATGATAGGTGATCGGCAATGTCATCGCTACGGCGGCCAGCGGCCCGATCCCCGGCAGGACGCCGATGAACATGCCGACGGACACACCGATCAGGCAGAACAGCAGCGCCTCGCTTGTGATGGCGACATCCAGTCCGAGCGCGATTCCGGAAAAAAGGTCCATCGATCAACTCCCGAATGCGGCGATCGGAATGCCGATTCCGCGGATGAAGATGAGATAACCCACAAGCGTCATGCCTGCGGCCAGCAAGAATGTTTCAAGCCAGGTGACGTCACGCTCTGCCTGCGCAGAAATCGCGACCAGTGCCACGGTCGAAGGCACGAATCCCACATGGTCGATGAGCAGGACCCAGACCACGATGCCGCCGATGATGAATGCGAAGGGCCGCCAGCGCAGATCCAGCGAAACCTCCGGTTCACGCCGCCCCTGCCATGCCGCGATCACGCCGAAGACCGCCAGCAGCGCACCAAGCAGGATGGGCACGAAACCCGGTCCCATCCGTATGATCGTGCCGAATGCGTAATTCGCGGCGATCGCGATGGCACCAAGGCCGATCGCGGCCCATGCCAACCCCGCTGCGATTTCCTGCCGGTTGCGTCCGGGTCGCTTCATCGCTGCTCCCTTTCTTCTGACTTGGCGCCGGGCTGATCCAGCGCTGCGGCAAGTGAGGCCCCGCCGCATTGATATATCGTTTGGCCGGTAATTGCGCCCGCCGCGTCCGATGCAAGGAACGCCACCGTCGCCGCTACCTCGTCCGGGCGAATCAACCGCCCGATCGGCAGCGCGCGGGGTGGTGCGTCGGCGCGGGCGGGATCGCGAAGCTGCGGCGTGTCTGTCGCTGCGGGTGCGACCACGTTCACGGTCAGCCCGCGCGCAACATGCTCGGCAGCGAGCGAGCGGGCAAGCCCGTCCAGCGCAGCCTTGCTGGCGGCGTAATAGCCGCGCCCCGCACGCCCCTGGGCGGCGCGCGACGACAGCAGAACGACCCGGCCTCGCCCATCGGGCATTCGCGGCATCAGGCTGCGCGCCAGGCGGTTCGCGGCGGCTACATGCAATGTCCACAAGGCCCGCCCCGCATCGGCGTCGGTGTCTGCATTGTCGGCCCGCATGACGCCCGCCGCATGGACGAATGCAGTCGGCGCGATTTCAGCCAACGCAGCCTCGGCCTGGGCGATTCCTTCAGGTTGGGCAAGATCGGCCAGGACCATGCTGCAAAGCGCAAGCGTTCCCTCCGGCGGATCGTCACGATCAAGCCCGACGACCCTCCAGCCATCCGACAGAAACCGCCGTGCCACCGCCAGCCCGATGCCCGAGGCCACGCCGCTGATCACGGCAATGGGGCCATGGGCGCTCATCCGAACACCGGCCCGGATAAGGAATCCGGGGCTTTGGGAAAGATATGTCCTGACATGCCGAACCCGTTGCTTGCGTTCCCACTGGAATGGCAATAGCGCACACAACTGTCAACACTATGTGTTTGAATTGGGCATATTCGTCGATGCCGAAGCCAATGGGATCGCCCCTGGATAACCAATGCGGATCAGGCCTATCCGTAGAAACATAGGCGTAACCACATGAAATTACTGCCATGATGAAACAATCAAGACAGGCGTTGACCTCACTCCTGTTCCTGCGCATAGTGTTGACACTTTTGTGAGAGACGGACCATTGAATGCCCGCTGACCCGAAACTGAAGGTGCCTGATATCGAGATCGACGTTCTCGTCGTGGGGGCGGGCGGCTGCGGCCTTGTCGCGGCCATAGCCGCCGACGCGGCGGGCGCGTCCGTCGCCATTCTCGAAAAACAGACCCGGCTCGCAGGCAACACGGCTCTGTCCAGTGGCTCGATCCCCGGTGCCGGAACCCGCCTTCAGGCAGCGGCCGGGGTCTCGGACAGCCCCGCTCTCTTTATCGACGACCTGATGCGCGTCAGTGGCCGGCACGAAGCCGAGCATCTGACCGAACGACTTGCCCATCTCTCTGCCGAGCTGGTCGAATGGCTGATCGACGAGGCGCATGTCTCGCTTTCGCTGGTATCCGGCTACCGCCATGTCGGGCACTCGGTCACGCGCCTGCACGCGCCCCCGTCGCGGCAGGGCGCAGACCTGCTGGCCGACCTCGAAAAGGAGGCCGCCCGACGCGGTATCCCACTGGCGCTGGGCCAGCCGGTGACGGCGCTGCTGGTCGAGAATGGACGCGTCGAAGGTGCGCTAGCACGCGATGCCCAAGGTCGTGAGACCCGCATCGCCGCCAAGGCCGTGATCCTGGCCTCGAACGGCTTTGGTGCAGCTCGCGACCTGATAGCTGAGCACTGCCCCGAGGTCGCCGATGCGCCCTATGGCGGCGCGGCCGGATCGACCGGCGAAGCGCTCCGCTGGGGGCTCATGCTCGGGGCGAAAACGGCGAATATGGGCGCGTTTCAGGGACATGCCGGACTTGCGCAGCGCAGCGGCGCGCTGGTCACATGGACCGTGATTGAACGTGGCGGCATCGTGGTCGACCGCCACGGCACCCGCATCGGCGACGAAACCCTTGGCTATTCTGCCTTCGCCGCGCTGGAGCTGGCTGCCGATGAACCGTTGCACATGATTTACGATGCGCGGATCGAGGCCGACGTTGCCGCCGGACAGCCCGAATTCGCCGAGATCGCCCGTATGGGCGATGCCATCGGCGCCGATGACGCGCATGCATTGGCGGACCGTCTCGATCTGCCGGGCGCTGCCCTTGAACAGACCTTGTCGCAGGCCGCGCAGGCCGCTTCGGGAGATCGCGATCCGCATGGCCGCGTGGCCTGGGGGCTCGGCGCGCTTCAGGCGCCCTATCGCGCGACGCGGGTGACCCCTGCGCTTTTTCACACACAGGGCGGACTGGCCGTGACTGCCGGGGCGCAGGTCCTCGGTCAGGACGGCCAGGCCATCCCCGGCCTTTATGCCGGGGGCGGCGCCGCCGCAGGAATCAGCGGACGAACCGGGGGCGACGGCTATGTCTCCGGGAACGGGCTGCTGTCGGCACTCGGACTCGGCCTTATTGCCGGGCGCAGTGCTGCGACAAGTGCCGCAGGATCGCGTCCCGATCCCGCGACGCAAATCAGAATTCAACAAGGAGAAATGACATGAGAACGACTTTGACTGGAATTCTTGCGAGCGCCGCACTGGCGATCGGTGCCACGGCGGCGGCGGCGCAGGATTTCCCGACCCGCTCGATCACCATCGTGGTGCCGTATTCGCCCGGTTCCACCGACACGATGGCGCGCACGCTGGCCAACGAGATGTCGAACGAACTGGGTCAGCCCGTGGTCGTCGAAACGCGTCCGGGCGCGGGCGGAACCGTTGGTGGCGCCTCGGTCGCAAGCGCCGATCCGGATGGCTACACGCTACTGTTCGCTGTGTCGTCGGTCCAGACGGTCGCGCCGCATCAACGTGATCTTCCCTATGGGTTCGACGACCTCGCACCCGTCGCGCGCGTGGCTGTGGGTCCGAACATGATGGCCGCGCGTACCGGCGCTCCCTTCACGACGATTGAGGAGCTGGTGGCCTATGCCAAGGAGAATCCGGGCGACGTCAGCTATGGCTCGGCGGGCACCGGCGGTGCAACTCATATCGCGGCCGAGGCCTTTGCGCGTGCGGCGGGCGTCGAGCTGTTCCATATCCCCTTCAACGGCGTGACACCGGCAGTCGCCGCCACCGTCGCGGGTGAAGTGGACTTGGTGCTTGGCTTTGCGTCGGCGATCCTGCCGCAGGACGAGGGCGGTAAGCTGGTTGCACTGGCGCAGCTCAGCAGCGAGCGAACCGAAGTCGCGCCCGACGTCCCGACACTGATCGAAAGCGGCGTCGACCTGGCTCTGCCGCCCAACACGGGCCTCTGGGCGCCGGCCGGCACGCCTGACGACGTGATCGCCACGCTGGCCGCCGCAGTCGAGAAAGCCGCCGGCAGCGACACGTTCCAGTCTTTCGCCAAGAGCGGGCTGACCGCCGTGGACTATGCCGGTTCCGAGGCCTTCACCGAGGTTCTGAAAACCGAGAACGCCTTCTTTGCCGAGCTTCTGCCGACCTTGAAGATGGAGTGATCCGGCCATCCGGCTGCCTTGCCGCAGCCGGGCCGACATGCAAGACGGGGGCGGATGCGAACATCCGCCCCTTTTTCTGTCAGGGGCATGCACATGATCGGCATTCCTCCGGAAACAGTAAGGGCCGAAGCGAAATATCGCTCCGGCCCTTGTCATGTTCGCCGCGGGATCATGGCAGCGGCGCACGCCGCCTGGCGGGCTATCCCGCTTTGCCGGTAACTGCGCGTTCGGGTGTCTCGACGACACCTTCAAGATCGTTGAAACGGCTTTCCAGCGCGCTGAATTCAGGCAGCCCCATCAGGTTCCAGATCTCCTCGATCGAGACCATCAGGTCGGGCCGGTCCACGACCTCGCCGGTCGGAATAGCCTCCAGAAGCGTGGCCAGAACGGTTTCCATCGCCTTCAGCGCAGCCGCCGGAAGCATCCGGGGCAGGGTGACGCGACGCACGCCGAGTTCCTTCATCCGGGCAATCGGGATCAGCGGCGTGGTGGGGCGCGAGCGCAGCCCGAATCCCATGTTCACCGACACCGGAATATCGACCGCATCGACCAGCGCCTTGATCTGATCCTCGCCCTTGATCGCATCGGCGAAGATCAGGTCGGCACCGGCCTTCTCGTAGAGCTTGGCGCGCCGGATTGCTCCTTCGAGCCCTTCGACCGCGAGCGCATCCGTGCGGGCCAGGATCACGAAATCATCGTCGCGCCGCGCATCGCATGCGGCCTCGATCTTGCGCGCCATTTCGCGCATGTCGATCACATCCTTGCCGGCCATATGTCCACACCGCTTGGGGCTGACCTGATCCTCGATATTGATCCCGGCAACGCCGGTATCCTCGAAGCGTTGCGTCGCGTGCCAGACCGTCGCGGGATTGCCATAGCCCGTATCGGCATCGGCCATCACCGGGATCGACACGCAGCCAGCGATCATTCGGCAGGCATCGAGATTGTCCGTCATGCCCATGATGCCCACATCCTCGAAACCCATGCGGGAATTCGCAAGGCCCGCGCCGCTGGTGCAGGCGGTCTTGAATCCCATCTTCTCGACGAGCCGGATGCTGTAGCCGTCATAGACGCCGGGCGAAACGAGGATGTCGTCGCCCGCCAGAAGCTCCCTCAGACGCTTGGTTGGTTTCACGCTTCACTTTCCTTTCTTTCACGCCGTGGCTGCGCCGGTGCGGGCGCATTTGCATTGGCGGTATCGGTGTCCAGAAGGCGCTGCAGCGCCGCGGTGGCGCGGGCGATATGCGCCCGCATCAGCGACTCGGCCAGTTCGGCATCGCGCGATTTCATGCCGCGCAGGATCTGCCAATGCTCCGCCGAGGCGTTGTCATGTCGCCCCGGTGTCGAGCCCGAGCGGGCGCGATACAGGCGCAACAGGTAATAGAGCTCGTCGCACAGCAAGGATTCGATGCGCCGGTTGCCGCACTCCTTCGCAATCCTGACATGAAGGTCAAGCACGCGGCCATTGCCGCCCGCCTGCTCGAAATCATGCAGCAGCCGGTTCATCGATTCATCCGACATCGCACGGGTCGCCAGCTTGACGCTCATTCCCTCGACGCTTTCGCGCAGCTGGAATATCTCGATCATGTCTTTTACGTCCAGATCGACGACACGGGCCTTGAAATAGGGTTCCTTTACGATCAGACCTCGACCCTGAAGCGCCTTCACTGCCTCGCGCACGGGGCCGCGGCTGACCTTGAATCGCTCCGCAAGCGTGGCCTCGTTCACGACTCCGCCCAGCGGAATCTCTCCGCTGAGGATAAGGTCAAAAATACCATCGAAGACGGTGTCGACGCGAGTTCGCTGCTGGCCGGACATCCTTACCTCAATCTGTCAACACTTTTGCGGAACTTACCTGTTATCTACGAAAAGTAAAAGACATTATTGCCCATTTCTGGGCGTTATGGCTGATAGTGTTGACACTTTTACAGCCGCGTCTTATCCAGATGATATGCAGAATGTAGTCAGGACAAATTCCGCCGAAATCGCCTGTGCCGGTTTTCCGGGCAAAGGCGGCGCGCCCGCGCTGGCGGTCGACCTCAACGCCCTGACCGCAGGCCGTAAGCGGCCATTGCCGCGCTCCCTGCGCGTGGTGCTCGAGAACCTTGCCTTGCAGGCGCTCGACGGGGAAGATGTTGCTCACGAGATCGCCGCGATCCGTGACTGGAGCGCCAGCACGGACGAGATTTCTGTTCCGTTGCAGGTCTCCCGCGTCATGCTGCCCGATTCCAGCGGCCTGCCTGCGCTCATGGACCTTGCCGCGGCGCGCGATGCGCTGGTTGAGCGTGGCCGCGACCCGAGCGCGGTAGAGCCGGCCGTGCCGGTGACGTTGGTGGTCGATCACTCGTTGATCGTCGATGTGGCGGGCCATCCCAACGCCCGAAACCGCAACATCGCCGAGGAATACCGCCGCAACGCCGAGCGCTACGCCTTTTTCAAATGGGCCGAACAGGCCTTTGATCGTCTCCGGGTCGTTCCGCCCGGTTCGGGCATCATCCATCAGGTTCATCTGGAGAGCATTGCACAGGTGGCCGCCCCGCGCGAGGTGCAAGAGGGACGCATCATCGCGACGGAATTCGTTCTGGGATGCGACAGCCATACGACGATGGTCGGCGGTATCGGCATGCTGGCCTGGGGCGTCGGCGGGATCGACGGCGAGGCCGCGGCCCTGGGTCTTCCCTATCAGGTGCGCATTCCCCGTGTCGTCGGCGTCCAGCTAAATGGCGACCTCCCGGCAGGTAGCACAACGACTGATCTGGTTCTGACCGTGACCGAGCGCTTGCGTCAGGTCGGCGTGGTCGGGGCATTCGTCGAGTTCTGCGGCCCCGGTGCCGCCAGCCTGTCGGTGCCCGACCGCGCGACCATCGCCAACATGGCCCCCGAATACGGCGCCACCTGCGCATTTTTCCCCATTGATGAACGCACCATAGAATATCTGGCGGTATCCGGACGCGATCCAGACCACGTATCGCTCGTCGAATCCTACGCCCGCGCCAGCGGCATGTGGGCCGACCCCGGCGACCCTCTGCCCGAGGTCACCGAGATGGTCGAGATCGACCTTGGATCAATCGTTCCCAGCGTCGCCGGTCCCAAGCGCCCTCAAGACCGCGTGCCGCTCGACCGGATCGCGCAATCGTTCCGCGATGCGCTTTGCGCCCCGGTCGGCCCGCAAGGCTTTGGCTTGTCCGAAGACGCGCGCGATGCCTGCGTTGAAGTGGATGTCGCGGGCTCGCCCGTCACCTTGCGCCATGGCAGCCTGACCATTGCCGCGATCACCTCCTGCACCAATACGTCGAACCCGACAGTGATGCTTGCGGCCGGTCTGCTGGCGCGCAATGCCGTCGCCAAGGGGCTCTGCGTCCCACCCCAGGTCAAGACCTCTCTGGCACCAGGCTCGCGGGTGGTCGAGGACTACCTCGCCGCCGCAGGTTTGATGGAACCGCTCGAGACGCTTGGCTTCCATGTGGTCGGGATCGGCTGCACCACCTGTTCGGGTAAGTCCGGCCCCCTTGCGCCCGGCATCTCCGAAGCAATCGCCAAGAACGATCTGGTCTGCGCCGCGATCCTGTCGGGCAACCGGAACTTCGAGGGCCGCATCCACAAATCGGTCCGTGCCGCCTATCTCGCATCGCCCCCGCTGGTGGTGGCCTTCGCCCTGGCGGGGCGGGTTGATATCGACTTTGCCAGCGAACCCTTGGGTCACGACGCACAAGGCGTCGGGGTGATGCTGTCGGATATCTGGCCCGACCGTGACGAAATCGCCGCGTTGGAAAAGGACAGCCAGCAACCCGAGCGGTTCCGCAGCAGCTATGCCACCTTGTTCGATGGCGCGCAGCTCTGGGACGATCTGGAAAGCCCGCGTGGCCCGGTATTCGACTGGAACCCTGATTCCAGCTACATCAAGCGCCCGCCCTTTATCGAACTCGGTGGTCAGGCGTTGCCTGACCGGATCGAACAGGCGCGCGCATTGGTCGTCGCGGGGGATTCCCTGACCACCGATTTCGTGACTCCCTCGGGTGAAATCCTGGCCGAAAGCCAGGCCGGCCAATATCTCATGGATCAGGGCGTCGCGCCGCGCGATTTCAACGCGGTCACGCAGCGGCGCGGCAATCACGAGTTCATGGCGCGCGTGACCTTTGCCAACCAGCGCATGAAGAACCGCCTTGCGGGCGGGATCGAAGGCGGCTTCACCCGGCTCGACCCTGATGGCGAGGTGATGACGATCTACGACGCCGCTCAGCAATTGCGTGAACAGAATTGCCCGGCGATCGTGTTGGCGGGCAAGGATTACGGCATGGGGTCCAGCCGGGACTGGGCCGCCAAGGGGCCAAAACTGCTGGGCGTGGCCGCCGTGCTCGCCGAAAGTTTCGAGCGCATCCACCGGGCCAACCTGATCGGAATGGGGATTGCCCCGCTGGTCTTTTCACCGGGCGAAAGCGTCGAAAGCCTCGGCTTAACGGGGTTTGAAACCTTTCGCCTGACCGGTCTGCACGACGCGGTCGAGACTGGCGCGCCGGTGCGTGTCAGCGCCATCGGGCGCGGCATCGAGCCCCGCGACTTCACGATGCGCCTTGACGTCACCGGCACGCATGAAGCCAAGCTGCTTCGCGAGGGCGGGATCTTCGCCGAGATCCTGAAAACGGCGCTGGCCGAAAAGGACCATGAACGGGATGACACCGCATGAACACGCTCGATGACGCCGTTGAACTGGTGGTCGCCTATCTGAAGGCGATGGAAAACCGCGACCTCGCAACCGCGCAAGGTTTTGTCGCTGAGACCGGGCTCGAACTCGTGTTTCCCGGTGATCGCCGGTTCTCGAGCATCGATGAGATTCGCAGCAATTCCGCCGGCCGATACGGTTTCGTGGGTAAGACCATCACCGAAACCGACGCCTGGCAGAACGGCGAGACGACACGGGTGATGGTGCAGGGCACGCTGCACGGCGAATGGCGCGACGGCGAATCCTTCGAGGGAATCCGCTTCGTCGACCTGTTTGACCTCACCGCAGGCAAGATCCGGCGCCAACAGGTTTGGAACGACACCGCGGAACGACTGATCGCATTGGGAAAGGAGTGGCAGACATGACCTTCGACCTGGTCCTCAAGAACGGCGAGATCGTCTTTCCGGGCGAAGGCGTGGCGCGTGGCTCGATCGCGGTCAAGACCGGCCGGATCGCCGCGATCCTCGCACCCGATGAATCCGTCAGCGCCCGTAAGGTGATCGACTGCACCGATCGCTGGGTTCTCCCCGGCGCGATCGATCCTCACACCCATGTCGGGTTCGGGGCCAAGGAACAGGACTGGACCACCGAAAGCCGCACCGCCGCCTTGCAGGGGGTGACCGGATTGATGACCTTCTGGCGCTCCGAGGATCTGGCTCAATCCACGCCGGGTTGGCAGCGCGAGGGCGAGGCCCGCTCGGTGATCGATTTCGGCTTTCATTTCGGCGTCACCTCGCGCAGCCATGTCGACGCGTTTCCGGCACTTGCCGCGAAGTTCGGTGTGACCTCGCTCAAGGTCTACCTGATGTACAAGGGCGCGAACGGTGCCGCCAAGGGTTTCACCGAAGTCGATGACGCGCTCCTGTTCTCGGCCCTTGCAGCCGCCGCGCGGGTGCCGGGCGGGGTGGTCGGGGTCCATTGCGAGAACACCGAGGTCATCCCGTTCTTCCGCGACCCGATCAAGGCGGCGGGCCGCTCGGACCTGGGCGCCTGGGACGACCAGAGCCCCGGCTTCCTTGAAACCGAGAATGTCTTTCGCGTCGCCTATTTCGGCGAAAAGGCGGGCTGCCCGGTCAATATCGTGCATATGTCGGCAGTCGAAAGCCTCGATCTCGTGCGCCGGATGCGCCATGCTGATCGCCCAGCCATCAATGTCGAGACCTGCATCCATTATCTCAGCCTGACCCGGGACAGCGACATTGGCGACTTGGGCAAGGTCAATCCGCCACTGCGCAGCCAGGCCGATGTGGACGGGCTCTGGGAAGGCGTGCGTGACGGTGCGATCCAGACCATCGGCTCGGATCACGTCGCACGCAAACGCGCTACCAAGGGGCCGGACCTCTGGAGCGCATCGGCCGGGTTTCCCGGTATCGCGCAGCTTTGGCCGATCCTTGTCTCCGAGGGCTACCATCGGCGCGACATTCCGATCGAGACCCTGGCCGCTACCACCAGCCGCAACGTGGCGGCGCTCTACAATCTTGCGGGCAAGGGGCGGATCGCGCCGGGCTACGACGCCGACTTCGCCGTGGTCGACCCGGATGCCACCACAGTTGTGCGCCATTCCGACTACCCCTCGCATTCCGATTACTCGCCCTACGAAGGCATGGAACTGCGCGGTGCGGTCACCCATACGATCCTGCGCGGTATGCTGCTGTCCGAGAACGGCCAGCTTTCCGAAGCTGTCGATGCGGCGCCGCGCGGCCAATACCTTTTCCGGGCCAATTGATTCACTCAGCGAAAGAAGAGAGACACATGACCGAGCGCATCTGGGACAAGTTCCTGACCGAGAAAGACAAGCGGATCTTCCAACTGGCGGGTTACGGCAAGCGCGGCGGCTTTGGCACGCGCCCGGCCCTGTTCATCATTGATGTTCAGTATAACTTCACCGGCGACGAACCCGGAGAACCGCAGGAAGAGGGCGTTCTCAAGTATCGCACCCATTGCGGCGAGGCTGGCTGGAAAGCCGTGCCCCATATCGAGCGTCTTCTCAAGATCGCCCGCGCAAAGAACCTGCCGGTCTTCTACACGGTCTCCGAACGCCGCGCTGACATGATCGACAGCGGCGTTCAGGTGGGCAAGAGCCACCGTGGCACCGAAAAGACCTCGACCGAGGGCTCCCACGCGACCCAGACGGTCGCACCATTGGCCCCTCAGCCCCAGGACATCCTGATCGGCAAACGCAAACCCTCGGCCTTCTTCGGCACGATCTTCATGAGCCACCTCAATTTCCTCGATGTGGACACGCTGATCATGACCGGTTGCACGACCTCGGGCTGCCTGCGCGCAACGACGGTCGATGCCTACTCGTTCAACTTCAAGGTCGTAATCCCCGAAGAAACCGCCTTCGACCGCTTCGAGGCAAGCCACGCCGTCAACCTCTTCGACCTGAACTGCAAATATGCCGATGTGATCCCGACTGATGAGGTGGCGGAATATCTCGAGGGCCTGCCCGTCCGCGACACCGCAACCTGATCCGGCGCACCCATCGCCTCGCGCAGCTTGACCCGGCCCTCCGCGAGGCGGGGACGTTCCTGCAACCCGAAGCGGTTTTTCACGCCCGTCCCTTGTTGATATACACGTTTCGACGCGACCCTGCCCGTTCCCAACCGGGGGTGTTCCAACAGTTCTTGGCCAGAGGAAAACCGAGCCCAGTGACACCCGGTGAGACCGCATGACAGAACAAGGCCCGCCTCCTCGGCGGGCTTTGATTTTTCAAGCATATTCAAAAGATTACTGCGAACCTCCAGCGTTTGAACGCCTTCTTCAGCGATCCAGCTGACCACCAAGATGTCGATCAAACGGTGCAACTCGTCGGGTGCCCGGCGCGAAGCGATCGGCGCCGGTCGCAAAGCGCCAAGTGGCATCGAGCGGGCGCGCAAGGCTTTCCGTAGAGCCTTTGAGCGGCTTTACCGCCGAGCGCGCAAGAATGCCGAGGAGCAGGTCGCGTCAGCGGTCAAAGACATCAATAAAGCTGATCAAACGATTGCGGAGATAGCCAGCCAGCTTCCGCGAAGTCTGAGGCAGCGAATTGCTGAGAAGCGGCGTGAGTTGAGCGCGCGGACGGTGAAGCCTCGTTCGGTCATTTGTCTGTCTCCGCGTTGCTGTGATTTGAAGGGAAAGAAACGTGTTATGTCACGTCGTCCCCCTTTGCAGAAGCAGGCGCAGACAGAACGCCGTCTCGGCGAGGATCGTTAGCCCGTAGGCAGGCAGGAAGACTGGCAGGAAATCGGGTGCGAAGAATCGCAGGCCGCTGCCGATGAGATACACCACCCCGGCAAGCGCGAGCCCCGCCCCGAACGCCTTGGCAAAGAGACCCGAGCGCCATATGAGCACGCCCATGATTAGGCTGTTCACTCCAAAGAAGACCAGTCCGAGATCGTAGCCGTGTGCGTGCAGGTCAAGGAACACCAGCGCGAGCGCCGGAGCATCGGTCAGCGCGTCGGCGGACGTCAGAACCAACCAAGCCGCCAGCAGAGCCATGAGGCTCGTGGCGATCAGCACGGTCTGGATCAGTCGGAACACCATTGCCGACAACGCAAGGCCCGGCGCGACGGTGCGAAAGATCAGGTACAGCAGGATCGCAATACCTGCATCGCTGAGCGCCATCACGAGGTCTGTTGCGATGGCGGCGCGGAATTGGGACGGTGCCGCGAGGATCGCGGTGGCGGTCGCGTCGGCATCGCTGAAGTCGACCAGCGGACCGCGAAGGCCAAGCTCCGCCCCGAGACCCGTGACAATGACGACCAGGTAGAGAAGTCCGGCAAATCGGGCCTTCCGCGCGAGGCTGTCGGTGCGTGCAAGGGTGGGCATAAGGCTTTTACCTTTCCGAAAGAGTGATCAGACATACTATGCGCTGCTTTTGAGCGGGCTCATAGTGGCGACACCGACTGATGGGCGGTTCGCTCGCTGCCCGGCCCAGACAGAACCGAGAATGATTGCAGCGCCAAGGCCCTGTACGACCGTGAGTGATTGGCCCAGCATCAGCCAGCCAAGCAACACAGCTGTCACGGGGCTCATCATGCCGAGCATCGAGACCGCGCCGGGCTAGATCCGGGCAATGCCCCGGAACCAGAGCGCGTAAGTGGCCGCCGCGCCGATGAGCCCAAGCCAGATCAGCCAGGCCATGTTCGTGGCCGTAAGCGGTGGCGGAGCGGGTTCCATGATTAGCGCCAGCGGCAAGGCTGCGCCTCGCCAAGCTCCGCGCCAATGAGCCGTAATCATTGAAACACTGACCCCGAGAGATCGGACTGCACGTAATGGCCCGCACGGGCTTCAGGCGCCAAACCCGACATTTGCTGCGCACTGCGTGAAGGTCGGCTCGGGACCTGAAGGCGGAAGGCCTCTCCAAAGCCACCGGCTGGCAGGCATATAGGGTGCGCACGCGGTCTCATACACCAACCGGCGCTGCACTACCGACATACCTAAGTGGTGGATCGCGTTTTCCACGTCGGCAGGGTAGGGGCGGACTGGCGCGCCGCAAGCCAAGTTGTCTTCGACAATGCCTGGTTTGCTTGTTCAGAAGCGTGCGAGTCAGCCACGACCGTCGCAAGTCATCCCTCGGATGCTTCCGCTCGTTCTCCTTCGGCGCGGCCTTCACTGGCGGCGAACCGATCAAATGTTTCAGTTGACTTGGAAGCTGCTGATTTGCACTGAATATGTTTATTTATGCACAACATGGGGGGTAATTGTAAGTATTTAATAATAAAAGATTTTACCAAATATACTCGTTCTAATTTCCTCAGCATGATACAGTTTTCGTGAATTAATCAAACGTCTGTGCGTTTGCGTGATCCGATGTTCAATTCCTCTGTGAAGACATTTCCCCAGAGGCGTTCCCGTCCCATTTTGAATGTCAGACGAGCGGGGTAGTCCCGCCGCCGAACTTCTCAAACGGGTCCGCGTGGACCACACGTAAATGGAGACATTACAATGCCTACAGCAAAACTCTTTGCCTTGATTGCCGCAACTGCAATTCCCGCCCTTGCCTCGGCCCAGACGGTTTCGTCCGATGCGGCAACACAAGCTGCGCTGCTCAAATCAGCAACCGCGTCGGTGACGGAATTCGACCAATTCGCCGGTGGCGAGCTCAACCCTGATGACCGCACGGGCGTCATCTACAACGGTGAACTCAATCCTGGCGACCGCGAGGGCGTGATCTACAATCAGGGCGCCCAGTCATTCGATATCGCCGGTGGCGAGCTCAACCCTGATGATCGCACGGGCGTCATCTACAACGGCGAGCTCAATCCTGGCGACCGCGAGGGCGTGATCTACAATCAGGGCGTCCAGTCATTCGATATCGCCGGTGGCGAGCTCAACCCTGATGACCGCACGGGCGTCATCTACAACGGTGAACTCAATCCTGGCGACCGCGAGGGCGTGATCTACAATCAGGGCGCCCAGTCATTCGATATCGCGGGTGGCGAGCTCAACCCTGATGATCGCACGGGCGTCATCTACAACGGCGAGCTCAATCCGGGTGACCGCGAAGGCGTGATCTACAGTGTCAGCCATGTTGCGGCCGATATCGCCTAAACGTTCAGTCAATGCCCTATGAACGTGGCGCCTTAGGGCGCCGCGTCTTCCTTTGCTATACATTTGGTGACGGCAAGAAACATCCGGTCACATTCAACACGGTCCGTCTATCCCCTTTTGTAGACTTTCGCCTGCCCAGTCCCCGATCATACCTTTGTCACGTTGGAATGCACACATTCGCCTGCTTCCGTCGTCGGGCTCGCTCTTGCCGCTCCGTATTGATCGGATGATTGCACCCCGTGTCCTGTCGACCAGTTCAGGAACGGGCTGAAACTGTCGACCTGGTCGTCATGGCGGGCGCGCTGAGTTTAAGCGGATGTCCTTGTCGTCATGTGGCTTGCTGGGACGACATCAGTGGTAACCGCTTTTCTGGAATACCTGCAGCAGGGGCTTGCCGCTGAGGGCCGCTCGCGACGATCCGATAGTCGGGCGGAGAGAGGTCATTCGCCGCGCTCACCGCGAACACACGCTATCCATCATCTGCGGCACGGCGGGCGACTCAAGCATATGCCCGAGCCGCCTCGATCTTCGCGCGAATCTAAATCAAAGATCGCTCACAGGGGTATGCACGATCCCCGGCCACTTGGCGTTCGCGCCTGCGATAACCGCCTGCGGGTCTTCGCGGTATTTCTCCAGGATCGCGGCGTTCACGAAAAGGTAGAGCTTTCCCTCGACGATATCGGCATAGCGGACATCGCCATCGAGTTTCTTGCCGACAAAGACGCCGTAGGCACAAAAGCCACCGAATTGGGGCAGATAGGCTGCCGGGTTTGCTTCGAACGCCTGTTTCGCCTTTGCCGTGGCGAAGTAGTAGTCGATCCCGTCATGCGTCATGGCATGCGTGGCGTCCCCGACGACCGGCCCCTGGTCACCGAACATCGACACCGGGTCGACCCCGTGGAGGCCCAACGGGTGTCCGGAAAGCGTGTAGCCGTTGACGACGTTATATTCGTCGGCGGCATTGGCAAAGGTGGCGAGGGTCAGGGTGGCGGCAGAGGCCATGGTCAGGATGGTGGTCCATTTGGCGATGCCCTTGATGATTTGGGAAGTCATGGGAAGTCTCCTTCAGGTTTGGATGAAAGGTTGGATTCTGGAACAAGATCAGCTTGCGGCGGCGATGCGTTTCACGGCGTCGTCCGTCCACCAGACTGCGTTGGCGACCATGCGGAAATTGATGATGGCGGCGAGGTATCCATCGCCCTCGGGCACCTTGGCACCCGCCGTTGCATCACGCACCACGGCCACTTCGTAACCAAGCTCCAGCAACTCGTAGAGATGCGCCTGCGTGCAGAGGTTTGCGGACATACCAGCCAGGATCACCTTGTCGATCCCGCGCTTGCGCATCTGAAGGTTCAGATCGTTCTGCGCGGGGCTGTAGACCTTGTGCGGAGAGCAGACGATGGTTTCGCCATCCTCGATGTATTTCTTGTATTGCGGCATCCAGTCGGCGCCTGAGCCTTCGAAATTGTCGAGGTTCAGCGGCCCGAGGCGGTCGAACATGCCGATAGAGTGCATGGTCTTTTCCAGCGTTCCCTCGAACTGCCATTGATGGTCGTGCGGGTAGTAGTAGTGCGGCGAGATGAAGACCGGCATGCCGGCCGCCTTGGCTGCGGCGAACAGACGCTCGATATTGTCCACCGTGCCTTGCTCTGTCACGCTTTCGCCGACGACGCCCCAAGTGACACCATCCTCGGACAGAAAGTCGATCTGCGGGTCGGTGACGACGAGCGCGGTGCGGCCGGGCTCGATTTCCATGTCGACCTGCGGCAGGCCAGGTGTCTCGGGATCGGCGTAATAGGCGCGGGCCTCATCGGTGGCCGCCGTGGCGGCACTGCCGGTCAGCGCCGCGGCCCCGGCCGCAGCTGCGCCGGCAGCCCCCGCAAGAACCCGGCGGCGTGCCAGATCGACATACTCAGGCGTGATTCCGCAGCCGCAGCCGCAGTCGTGGTTGTGGTTTTGTGTCATGGTCAGTCTCCTGTTCAGGGGTGAGGACAGCGCGGCGTCGTTGCCGCGGTGCCAGGTTGGCGGGATCACACCGGCCGCATCAGAAGACAGCCGTCACCTGTTCGCGGTCGTGGGTCACGTCGCGAGCGAGAGGGAGCGATATCCGCTTTCCTTCGGGGTCGGCACCGTCAGCGGGGTGCCGGAAACCGGGTCAGTCCGCCAGTACTTCGGTCAATGCGAGAGCGCAGGCGGCCGTTTTCATTGGTGCGTGGTGGTCGGGTGCGGCCTTGGATGCCATCTGTGTCTGGGTGCGATCGGTGTCCGGCATGGCCGATGGTATCGCGATGTTGCCGGCGGTAATCGCCACGGCCAAGGCCAAGATGAGAAGCGAGTTTCTGTCTTTCATTTCAATGATCCACTTCCTGGCTTGAAATTCGGGCGTGCGCCCTTGGGTTTGATCCTTGCGGTCAGCTCGGGGAAATCCCGGCCTTGGTCAGTTGTCCTTCCAGCGCCTCGATGCGCGCCTTCAAGCGGAGAATCTCACCACCATGTTCCGCATCTGTACGGCGCACCGGAATGTGCTGAGGGCAGTTCCAGTCATAGGCTGCGACACGAATGATGATCGCGCGCTCTGCCGGCGGCGCACCGGGCGTGGAGAGCAGGCCCATCACACCGGCGTTCTCGGAGATCTCGGCCGTGCCCCACAGCTTGAGGCGCTTGCGCGCCGGGTAGTCGATCGCGATAATCGCGACGCGGGGATTGGTGCGCAGGTTGCCGGTGCTGATATACTGCCGATTGCCGCGGTAATCGGCGTAGGCGACGGTTTGCGGGTCGATCACCCTGAAAAAGCCGGGCGCGCCGCCGCGGAACTGCACGTAGGGCCAGCCGGTTTCCGAGGCGGTAGCCTGAAACACACCGTCGCGTGCCTCGAGAAAGGTGACCTCGCGTTCGGTTAGGTGGCGCCCGCCGTCGCGTTCGGGCGAGAGGGCGCTCTCGTAAAGCGTGGCGGAGCCAAGGCGTTCCTGTTCGGCACGTACGGTCGGGGTGAAGGCGATATCGGCAACTCCGAGAGGCATGACTCCACTCCTACAGGCCAAGGGCCGACAGGCCGGGGTGATTGTCCGGGCGATGACCGAGCGGCCAGTGAAAGAGGCGCTCCTGCTCGCTGATCGGCAGGTCGTTGATCGAGGCGATGCGCTGCCGCATCAGACCATTTTCGGCAAATTCCCAGTTCTCGTTGCCATAGGCGCGGAACCACGAGCCGCTGTCGTCGCGGTATTCATAGGCGAACCGCACGGCGATCCGGTTGCCGTGGCAGGCCCACAAATCCTTGATGAGCCGGTAGTCCAACTCTCGCGCCCATTTGCGGGTGAGAAACTCTATGATCCTTTCGCGCCCCCGGAAGATCTCGGCACGGTTGCGCCATTGGCAGTCGGGAGTATAGGCCAGCGCGACCTTTTCCGGGTTGCGGCTGTTCCAGCCATCCTCGGCCATGCGGACCTTCGTGATGGCGGTGTTTTCGTCGAAGGGCGGAAGAGGGGGGCGTGTCATCGAATATCTCCGGTTCGAAGGAATGCTGACGCCCCGGCAGGGACAGGGAGCGATCCAGGGGAAGGATGCCGGGGCGCCTCCGGGTCAGGCCACCTTGGCGCTGACGGCCGGAAAATCGATCGGCGTGTCGAGTGCCGAATTCAGGTAGTTGGTCAGCGTATTGAGCGCGACATGGGCGACGATCTCGACGATCTCTGCCTCGGAGTATCCAGCCGCTTTCACGGCCGAGACATCGGCGTCGGATACGCGTCCGCGATCATTTACGAGTGCGACCGCAAAGCGGAGGGCGGCCTGGGCCTTCTCGTCCTGAGACTGACCGGCGCGGTTCGCCGCGATCTCCGCCTCGTCGAGCTTGGCCACATGCGTGCCGAGATACGTATGGGCGGCCAGGCAATAGTCGCAGCCGTTGATCTGTGCCACGGCCAGCGCGATGCGTTCTCGGGTGCGGGCATCAAGGCTACCCTTGGCGAGCGCGCCGTTGAGGCCGAGATATCCTTCGAGCGCGGCGGCGCTGTTCGCGGTGATACGGAACAGGTTCGGCACGCTGCCCAGCAATTTCTTTACATCTTCAAGAAGCGGTTGTGCAGCGGCCGGAGCCGTTTCGATCGAGGCGGGAAGTGCAATTCTGGTCATGGGTTTGTCTCACTATGGTTGGTCGAATGGACAAAATATATACAGACCAGTCTGTATAGTATCAAGCCCGATAATCGCCGAGCTGAACAGATTGCAACCGCGTGACCACTTGAATTATTGAGATTGTTGCGCCAGATATATACAGAACTGTCTGGATATGTTGGGAAATATGCCAAAGTCTCGTCGCGACGATCTTGTAGAAACCGCACTGAAACTTTTTTACGCGGGCGGCTTCAAAGCCACCGGTATCGACAAGATTCTGGAAGAATCCGGCGTCGCAAAGATGACGCTCTACAATCACTTCCGCTCCAAGGACGAACTGATTCTCGCGGTGTTGCACCGGCGTGACGAACAGTTCCGCAACTGGATGATGGGCGAGATGGACAAGGTTTCAGCCGACCCGCGGGCGCGTCTGCTTGCGATGTTCGACGCGCTCGAGACCTGGTTTGAGGGGAGGGCGTTCAAGGGCCTGGGCTTTCACGGCTGCGCGTTCATCAACGCTGCCGGAGAATTCGGCGACCATGCGCATCCTGCGCACCGCGCCGCGGCCGAACACAAGCGCAGTATCCTGAAATATCTCGAACGCCTCTGCTCCGAGGCCGGCGCGCCCGATCCGGCAAAACTCGCCGAGCAATTGGCCCTGCTCAAGGAGGGGGCCATCGCCACCGCCCATGTGCGCTGCATGCCCGACGCCGCGCAGATAGCCAAGGAAATGGCCGCCCGGATGATCGATGCGGCGCTCGCCGAGGCATAGTTGCCTGCCAGGATATCCTCCGAAACTCGTCAGGCCGCGAATTTCGGCAATGGCATTCCGAAAGCAACGCATCGGTTTGTGGTCCTGTGTCCGCCCCGGGGCGGTCGATGTCCTTGCGCCGAAACGGAGCGCAGCAGACCATTGCTACAGGTGCAGTTTGAAAGCGGGTTTTCGCAATAAGTGGAACTCCGGTCCGTATTGCGTCCGGATACAGCACGAGGTTGGTCGCTTCCCGCGCGTGTCGTAGGATGCGGATCATGGGGTATGTGACATCTCTCTTCGCGCGCAAGGTGGTCGCCGCGGCTGGCGACGGCATCGACGCGGCCGAGATGCTGTCCTTGGTAGGCATTGATGTTGATCGTCCTTGGAATCCCAAGCAGATGATCCCGGCCGAGCGCTACTATGACATGCTTGAAAGGATCGCCGATCAGATAGACGTGACCGACCTTCCGGTGCGGACGGGCGCCTCCATGCGGCTCGACGAGTACGGCGCACTTGGGCTGGCCTTCAAGGCTGCAAAGACGCTTGGCGCGTCCTTTGCGCGGGTGGAGCGCTACGCACGCCTGTGGACAAGCGTCGCCGAATACGAGCTACGGCCGACGACCGGAGGCACGCTCTTCATCCTTCACCGGACGGGCGAACGACGCCTCGGAATGCGGCTGTCGAACGAGGCCACACTGGCCAGCGCCGTGTCCATCGCAAGGCAGGTCTGCCCGGTGCCGGTCGCACCGGTGGAAGTGTTGGTCCGGCATCGCGCCCCGCGCTCAATCGCTGCTCACGAGGAGTGGTTCGGCTGTCCGGTGCGCTTCGGCGCCGAACTCGACGCGATCCACTATGCCGACGAGACGCTGGCACGGCCCAACATCATCGGGGATGAGGGAATCTCCAGGTATCTCACGGCGCATTTGGACACGGAATTGTCCGAGATCACGCGCGAGCCCGCGCTTGTCACGCAGGCAAAAGCATCCATTGCCCAGGCCCTGAACGAGGGGTCGCCGAAGATGGCCGACATCGCCCGTGGCCTCGGACTCAGTGCGCGGTCCTTCCACAGACGTCTTGCCGAGCACGGCATGAACTTTCAGGCACTGACCGAGCAAACTCGCCGCGACCTCGCCGAGGGCCTCTTGCAAGACGAGAGCCGCTCATTGGCTGAAATCGCGTTTCTGACCGGGTTTTCCGAGCAGAGCGCCTTTACCCGTGCGTTCAAGCGCTGGGTCGGCATGACACCTGCGACATACCGCAAGGAAATGGCCCACCGTTGACAGGCGCGTTGGCCGCGTCGGTCAAAAGGCTGGCATCGCCGGTCAATACTGATCAGCATCTGCGCGCCTATCCCTTGTCTGTCGAAACCGAAGCCAAGGAGATACCCGATGCAAGATCAACCAATCCTCGTCATCGGCGCAACCGGCAAGACCGGCCGCCGCGTCGCCAGCCGCCTCGAAGCGCGGGGCCTTCCCGTGCGCCGCGGCTCGCGCAGCTCCGCAACGCCCTTCGACTGGGACGCGCCCGAGACCTGGGCGCCGGCCCTGCGCGGGGCCCGTGCGGCCTATGTCACCTACTTCCCCGACCTCGCATTCCCCGGGGCCGTGGAGAAGCTCGAGTCACTGTGCGAGACAGCCCGCGACGTGGACGTCGAGCACCTCGTGCTGCTCTCTGGCCGCGGCGAGCACCATGCGCGGCTGGGCGAAGATGTGGTCCGCAGTTCCGGCCTCGACTTCACCATCGTCAGGGCCGCGTGGTTCGCTCAGAACTTCTCGGAAGGATACCTGCGTGATCCGGTCCTGGCTGGTGTCCTGCCGATGCCTGGTGACGATGTCGCCGAACCTATCATCGATATCGATGACATCGCCGACGTAGCCGTCGCGGCGCTGATCGAAGACGGGCACAAGGGTGAGCTGTACGAGGTGACCGGCCCACGTTTGATGTCATTCGCAGACATGGCAGCCGAGCTGTCCCAGGCTACCGGACACGAGATCCGGCATATCCCGATCAGCTTCGAGGATTTCCACGGCAATGTCGCCGAGGCTGGCGGCACCTTCGTCGCCGACGTCTTCACCGCCATCGCGCGCGAAACTCTGGATGGGCGCAACGCGCACACCACGGGCGGCGTTATGCGGGCGCTTGGCCGTGGCCCTCGCGACTTTGCAGACTTCGCCCGCGCCGCCGCCAGAAGCGGGGCATGGACAAGCGCCGCCTGACACCACCCAAGAAAAGAAACAGGACATGAGCCCACCATCTTCGAGAAGATCGCGCTCGGTCTCGCCCCGGACCCACCGCGTTCACCTTCGGCGCGCCTGTGGAGCCAAAGACCCGGGCCATCGCAATGCTTGCCCACCGGCAGGGATTTGAGGTGTGCGACTGTAAATGCATTGATCTTGTCATGAAAATACCCTCTGTTTTATACACGTTATGGCGTGACACTGCCCGGTTCATTCCGGGGCACCGCGACACCTCAAATCCCTGTGTTTAAAGGAAAATTAATGCCCGTGAGACCCGGTGAGAACGTATGAAACAGCAAGGATTCCCCTCCGGCGGGCGTATCTGGAGCATGATGAAGGGGGTTTGCGCTTCATCTTGCCGGAAATACTCCGGGGGAGTCGCCGCTTGCGGCGACGGGGGCAGCGCCCCCCGGCGGTGCCTGCCATGAGCTTGCTGGAACTCGACCGTGTCACTGCCTTTTACGGCGCGACCCAGGCGCTTTTTGGCGTGTCGCTTGATCTCGCCGAGGGCGAGGTGATGGCTCTGATGGGGCGCAACGGCATGGGCAAAACCACCACCATCAAGGCGATCTGCCGGATGCTGCCGCTGCGCTCGGGCGCGATCCGCTTCGGCGGCGCCGATATCACCGCGCTGCCATCTTATCGCGCGGCGCGGATGGGGCTGGGGCTGGTGCCCGAGGGGCGGCGCTGTTTCGCCAATCTGAGCGTGCATGAGAACCTGATCGCCGCCGCGCGCCCCGGCCATTGGGATGTCGCGCGCGTCACCGGACTTTTCCCGCGCCTCGCCGAGCGCCGCGACCAGGGCGCCGCCACGCTGTCAGGGGGCGAACAGCAGATGCTTGCGATCGGGCGCGCCCTGATGACCAATCCGCGGCTGCTCATTCTCGACGAGGCCACCGAGGGGCTGGCCCCGATCGTGCGTCAGGAGATCTGGTCGGCGATCGCCCGGCTCAAATCCGAGACCGGGCTCGCGATCCTTCTCGTCGACAAATCGCTGGCCGAACTGCGCGACGTCGCCGACCGCGCCGTCATCCTGCAACGCGGCGAGTCGGTCTGGTCGGGTGCGTTCAGCGCGCTGGATGACGCCGTGACGACCCGGCTGATCGGGGTCTGATCCGGCCGATATTGCCGGTTTGTACAAACCTTCCGGCGAAGCCGCCGATTTGTGTACAGAACCGGCGTACAAAACGGACGAATTGTACGAAATTTCAGTCCCCGGCAGCCAGCAGGACGATCTCACCGTCCCAGACCTGTCTGAGCCGCTCTGCCGCCTGCCATGACCGCAGCCCCGACCGGCAGCACATCACCGCCCGCTGACCGGGCGCGGGGCGCGGTCCGGCTGGTGTTCCGAATGCCTCGACCGGCAGGCGAACGGCGCTCTCGCGGATCAGGTCCGCCTCGTCGTGATCGCGAAGATCAACAATGAAATCATGATCTTGCAAGGTTCTTGGTGATATGAATGCCGGTTGCCACTCGGGTTCGGGCGCGTTGTCGAACCGGAACCCGCCAAAGCGCATCCCCCCCGCATCGCAGCTTACCAGCCGCCCCAGCGGGCTTGGCTGCAACCCGGTCAGAACCGCCAGCGCCATCTGTGCCTGAAGGCTCCCCAGAAGTCCCACCACCGGTCCAAGCACACCATCTTCGGCGCAACTCCCCATTCTTTGCGGCAAGTCCGGGAAAATCGCCCGCAAACTTGGCGCGCCACCGCAAAAGCCGCCTGCATATCCGGCCATTTGCGTGACAGATGCACTGATCAGAGGCAGGTCGCGGGTCATGCAGTGATCCGACAGGATATAGCTCACCGCGAAACTGTCCGCGCAATCGAGCACAAGGTTAACGCCATCGCAGAATCCGGGCGCCGTTTCGGGGTCGAGCGCCGCCTCATCCGGTTCGATCCGGCACGCAGGATTGAGCCGATGCATCGCCGCTGCGGCGGCCGCGACCTTGGGTCGGCCTAGGTCGTCTGCCCGGAAAATCGTTTGTCTGTGGAGGTTTGTCTCGTCCACGCAATCGGGGTCCACAAGCCGGATAAATCCGATGCCGGCGCCCGCAAGATACTGCAGGACCGGTGCGGCCAGTCCGCCCGCGCCCACCACCAGCACTCGCGCGGCCTCTAAACTTTCCTGCCCCTGCGCGCCGAACCCGGGGACCGCGATCTGGCGTGCATAACGGCTCATCGCGTCGCCTCGATCCAGGCTTTCACCCGCGCTTCGGGGTCGTCGTTCCAGGTGATGTCGGTCACCGCCGAGACGATATCCGCCCCAGCGTCAAGCGCGCCCTGCGCCCGCTCGACCGTCATGCCGCCAATCGCGACCAGTGGCGTTTGGCCGATCAACCCCTTCCATTCGCTCAGTTTTTCCAACCCCTGTTGATGCCATTTCATCTTCTTGAGCTTGGTTGGATAGACCGGGCCAAGGGCCACGTAATCGGGCGTATGGCGCATCGCGCGTTCCAGCTCGTCGCGGTCATGGGTGCTGATCCCGAGCCGTATTCCGGCACGGCGAATCGCCGGGATATCGGCATCGTCCAGGTCCTCCTGGCCGAGATGGATCCAATCACACCCCGCATCGATCGCGACCTGCCAGTAATCGTTCAGGATCAATATGGTATCGTGTTTCTGGCAGAGCACCCGCGCCTCTGTGACCGCATGCCGCAGCTCCGGTTCGGGCATGTCCTTGATGCGCAACTGCACCAGTTTCACACTCAGAGGCAACATCCGCTCCAGCCAGTCGATGCTATCGAAAATCGGATAGAAGCGGTCCAGTTTCATGTAAGAAAAGCCTTTCCGATCAATGGGGTGGACGGTGCAGCCATGTCGCGCGGCTCCATCGGGTCGGCCTCGAAAGCCAGCCGCCCGGCCTTGACGCCAAGGGCAAACCCCTCGGCCATCGCCGCCGGGTCGCCCGCCTTGGCCACGGCAGTGTTCAAGAGCACGGCATCGAACCCCATTTCCATCGCCATCGCGGCCTGGCTCGGCAGCCCAAGCCCGGCATCCACCACCATCGGGATATCTGGGAACTGGGCCCTAAGTGTGCGTAACCCATAGATATTCGTCAGGCCCAACCCGGTCCCGATGGGCGCACCCCAAGGCATCAGAACCTTGCACCCTGCCTCAAGCAGGCGCTCGCCCAGAACCACGTCCTCGGTCGTATAGGGAAACACCTCGAACCCGTCATCGGTCAGAATTCGGGCGGCCTCGACGAGTCCGAACGGGTCGGGTTGCAGGGTGTCCGCATGACCGATGACTTCCAGCTTTATCCATTTGGTATCAAAGAGTTCGCGCGCCATATGCGCGGTCGTCACAGCCTCACGCACCGAATGACACCCGGCGGTATTGGGCAACACCTTGACGCCCAGCTGGCGCACCAGGTCCCAGAACGCGCCCCCGGCGCGCTCCCCCCCCGCCTCTCGCCTGACCGATACGGTTGCAATCCCGGCGCCCGAGCGGCGAAACGCCTGTTCGAGGATCGCAGGCGACGGGTACTGCGCCGTACCCAGCATCAGCCGCGATGCGACCTCTGTGCCGTAGAATTCTGCCATGCTTCAGCCCCCCTGCCGCGGTGCGACGATCTCGAGCCGGTCTCCCGGTTGCAGGATCACCGAGGCGCGCCCGCCCGCCGGCACGAACGCCTCATTCACCGCTGTCGCCACCTTGGCCTCGCCATACCCCAGTTCCGCCAGCGCGGCGTTCAGGTCGGATGCGGTGACCTCCCGAGGCTCACCGTTCACGTTGATCTTCATCCATCATCTCCGGTGTTTTGCCCTCCAGCAGCAATTCGCCCACCATCCGCGCAAGCGCGGGTGACAGAAGAAAACCGTGCCGGAACAGGCCGTTGACATAGATCGTATCGCCCCGCCGCCGAATGCGCGGCAGGTTGTCTGCAAAGGCGGGGCGGGCATCGACGCCGATCTCGAGGATCTCGGCCTCGCCGAAAGCGGGGTGCAGCGCATAGGCCGCGTTGAACAGCTCTGTCACCGAGCGCAGGGTCGCGCGGTTGCGCTCGCCGCTTTCGATCTGCGTTGCACCCAGCATGAACACCCCATCCCCGCGCGGCACGATATAAAGCGGGTAGCGCGGGTGAAGCAGGCGCACCGGACGGTTGAGCACCACATCCGGCGCGCGCAGCACCGCCATTTCCCCTTTGACTCCGCGCAGATCCGTCAACACGTCCTGCGCCGCCAGCCCCCGGCAATCGACGGTCAAACCCGTCCTCGAAGGTGCCGTTTCGACAAAGGCGACGCCCGCAGCTTCAAGGCTGTCGCGCAGATGACCAAGCGCGTCGCGCGGCGTGATATGGGCCTCGTCCGCGAAGAACAGCGCCCGGTCGAACCGCCCGTCCAGCTGTGGCTCGATCTCGGGCAGCGCCTCGCGACTCAGGCTCTGGTGTCCCGCGGTGCGGCGCGCAAAACGGTCAAGCTCGGTGCGGTCGCGGCCAAGGGTCACGACCAGCGAGCCTTCACGGGCCACCTCGACACCGGCGCGCGCCCACCAATCGGCGGCCTCTTGCCCGAGGCGGGTGACGGGTTCCTCGGCTGTTTCGGCCTCGCAGAACGGAGCCAGCATGCCGGCGGCCCACCAAGAGCAGGCATGCGGACCGGGCCGGGGATTCGGATCGACCACCGTCAGCGTCACGCCGCGTGCGGCGAGTTCGGTCGCCACGCAGAGCCCGACAACGCCACCACCGAGGATCGTTACATGCTCGTTCATGACCAGACCTCGTGAAAATGATGCACCGGTCCATGGCCCGATCCGATATTGAGCCGGTTCGCATGCGCGATCGCCTCATGAAGCCACAGATGCGCATGGCGCACCGCTTCGGTCAGGTCGCGACCCTTGGCAAGTTCCGCGGCGATGGCGGATGAAAGCGAACAGCCGGTGCCATGCGTGTTGCGCGTGTCGATCCGTGCTGCCTCAAGCCGTGTGGTGCCGTCCTTGCCGACCAGCAGATCGGTGCAGACAGCGCCTGCGCCATGCCCGCCCTTCATCAGCACCGCGTCCGGACCCATTGAGAGAAGGGCGCGCCCCTGCGCCTCTGCCTCGTCGGGCGAGCTGGCAGGCGCGCGGCCCAGAAGGCGCGCGGCCTCTGGCAGGTTCGGCGTCAGGATGGCAGCGCACGGCAGCAGCTCGCGGATCAGCGCGGCGATGGCGTCTTCTGACAAAAGCGGATCGCCCGATTTCGCGACCATGACCGGATCGAGCACGATGGGGCCATCATATCCCGACAATGCCGTCGCGACGGTCTCGACGATGCCTGCGGTGCCCAACATACCGATCTTCACGGCGCCCATCGGGATATCGTCCAGCACCGCTCCGATCTGCGCGGAAACCATCGCGCTTGAAACAGCCTCCACCGACAGCACGCCCAGGGTATTCTGCGCGGTCAGTCCGGTGATCGCGCTGGCACCATAGACACCAAGCGCTGAAAACGTCTTGAGATCGGCCTGGATACCTGCACCACCGCCGCTGTCTGAACCGGCGATGGTAAGGGCCGTGGGAATGGCGTTCATCTGTCTTTTGCTCCTCGCTCGCGTGGCGCGGGTGCGGAGCAGGAGACCAGGGCATTCAGAGCCTTTTGATGGTCCATTTCCGTTCCCTACGCCGGTACTGACCGGATCAGGTTCGATGGGTTGGCCTTGCCTCTCAGCCCCTCAAGTGGGCACCCCAACGGATATGACTGACTTTAGTGCTTGCGCGGAACGGGTTCAAGGGACCGCGCGATCAAGATTGCCCTCTTTCGGCCGAGGGCGCGTCTCACGCCGTCATGTGGCGCGCGCGTGCGCCCCTTTCGATCGCCGCGGCATGCAGGCGGTCGATATTAAGCTCATAGCGGATTTCCTCTAGCAGGCGAAGCTCGGTATCAGGCAGCACCCCATCGGCGGCAGCCACATCGCAGGCCAGTGCATATGCGGTCTCGTAGAGGCGCTCCGGAAGGTTGTCGCGGATCAGGCCAAACAGGGCGTCCAGCCCATCTTCGACGCTGAACAGGTCGAACACGGTTTGGGCCATGACATTCATGCGGTCCAGATCATAGCTGGCGAAGATCGGAAGATTGTTCACCGCCGCCTCGATCTTGACCAGTTCGGCAGTGCGGATGTTCTCGTCTGAGGCCGAGACCGCGATCATCACCGCCACAAGACAGTCCTGCGGCGTCAGCGGGTGGGGAATCTGATCGTTCATCTGTTGGCCTTTCAAGGGGGCATGTCGCAGGTGCAGAATATTGACTGTCCCCGCCCTCGGCAATAGGAAGCGAACGACCCGGTGTGCGCGACTGCAGGCGGGAATATACAGGAACATGGATGATGTCTGAGATACGTGACGCAGCGATGAGTTCGAAAGCCTGGCCTTTTGAAGAAGCGCGCCGCGTGCTCAAACGCTATGAAAAGGCCCCGCCCGAAAAGGGATATGTCCTGTTCCAGACGGGTTATGGCCCCTCTGGCCTGCCCCATATCGGCACCTTCGGCGAGGTGGCCCGCACCACGATGGTGCGGCGCGCCTTCGAGACGATGAGCGATATTCCCACCAAGCTCCTGTGCTTTTCCGACGATATGGACGGGCTGCGCAAGGTGCCGGGAAACGTGCCCAACCAGGAGCAGATGAAAGAGGATCTGAACCTGCCCCTGACCAAGGTGCGCGATCCGTTCGGCACGCACGAGGGCTTTGCACAGCATAACAATGCCCGCCTGCGCGCCTTCCTCGACAGTTTCGGCTTCGAGTATGAGTTCGCCTCGGCGACCGACTATTACACCTCGGGCCGCTTTGACGAGATGCTGTTGGTGGCGCTGGCGCGGTTCGACAAGATCATGGAAATCATGCTGCCCACGCTGGGTGACGAGCGCAAGCAGACCTATTCGCCCTTCCTGCCGGTCAGTCCCAAGACCGGTCATGTGCTTCAGGTGCCGACGCTGGAGCGCAATGTCGAAAAGGGCACGATTGTCTACGAAGAGCCCGATGGCGAACGTGTCGAGCTGCCGGTGACGGGTGGCAACGTCAAGATGCAGTGGAAGCCCGACTGGGCGCTGCGCTGGGCGGCGCTTGGCGTGGATTACGAGATGTCGGGCAAGGACCTGATCGACAGCGTCAAGCAATCCACCCGGATCTGTCGCGCGCTGGGCAAGGAGCCCCCCGAGTCGCTCTCCTATGAGCTGTTCAACGACGAACAGGGGCAGAAGATTTCGAAGTCCAAGGGCAATGGCCTGAGCATGGAAGAATGGCTGCGCTATGCGGCGCCCGAAAGCCTGTCCTATTTCATGTATCAGAAGCCGAAGACTGCCAAGCGGTTGTATTTCGATGTTATTCCCAAGGCGGTGGACGAATATCACCAGCAGTTGCGCGCCTATCCCGATCAGGATCTGACGGCGCAGCTGAACAACCCCGTCTATCATATCCACGGCGGCGCAGTGCCGGAAAGCCGCATGGTCGTGCCGTTCTCGATGCTGCTCAACTTGGCCTCCGTGGCGGGTGCCGAGACCAAGGACACGCTCTGGGGATTCATGCGCCGCTATGCGCCCGAGGCCAGCCCGGAGACCCATCCCGATCTGGATGCGGCGGCGGAATTCGCGGTGCGGTATTACAATGATTTCGTCAAACCCGAGAAGACCTATCGCGCGCCGACGGAGCTTGAGCGCGAGGCGCTGGAAGAGCTGCGCGAGGGGCTCAAGGCATGGGATGGCCCGGCCGATCCCGAGGCGCTTCAGGGGCTTGTCTTTGCCTGTGGGCGCGAGCGGTTCGACCCCTTGCGCGACTGGTTCAAGGCGCTTTACGAGGTGCTTCTTGGCGCCAGCCAGGGGCCGCGTTTCGGCGGGTTCATCGCGCTCTACGGCGTCGACGAAACCGTGGCGCTGATCGACGATGCGCTGGCCGGCAAGCTGGCGTGATCTGCGTCATTGCCCGTCTGTCGGCGGCTTGCTAGGCTGTTGCAAAAGGGAGGCAGGGGCATGAAGCGTATCACACTGATTTCAATGGGCCTTCTGGGGCTGGCGGTGGCCTGTGCCAAGGCGCCATCGATGCCTGAACCAGCCGAGGGGCAGGCGCTGTTCAACGAGAACTGCGCGCAATGTCATGGCGTTTCGGGCAAGGGCGACGGCCCTTGGGCCGCCCAGCAAACACCCGCTCCGGCGGATCTGACGGCGCTGAGCGAGAGCGGCGAATTCCCGCGCGCCCGTGTGCTCAGTGTCATCGACGGCTATGATCGCACCGGCCTGCCGGGGCAGGAGATGCCGGAATTCGGCCTGCTGCTGGAGGGGGAAACCGTGCCGGTCGATGTGGGCGACGGGGTGCTGACCCCGACCCCGCGGCCCTTGGCGGCGCTTCTGTTCTACCTCGAAAGCATCCAGGAATAACAACACCTTAGAGGCGGCAGATCCCCTTGATCTGCGCGTCTTTCCACGGGATCAGCACGTTATCGGGCGCGGGCAGGTCGGCGGTCGGGAAGGCCCCTTCCAGAAGTGCGCGCAGCCGCGCGGTGCGCGGGGCCTCGGGATCGAGCGTCTGGCAGCAGACATATTCCTCGACAATGCTGGCCTGCTGCTCATACCCGTAATCCAGAAACTCGGCCTTCGTGGCGATGTCAAAGAGGTAGGGGTCGTCGCTCAGCCGGTGTTCGCGCATGGCGCGCAGGGGCGAGTAACCGGTGGCCTTGCGGTTCTGCCATTGCCAGACATGGGTCATCTCATGGGCGAAAACCATCGCATGAACAAGGCTCATGAACTGCGGGTAGCGGGGCATGAAATTCGTTTCATACCAATCGTTTGAGAAGAAAACCCGGTTATGCACCACCACCGCCGCGGGGGCCACGGTGACGGTGGGTGTCGTGATCTCGGGGACGATACGCTCGCGGCAGGTGAGGCGGGGCCGGGTGGGGCGCGGATAGCTGATCTTGCCGATCAGGGCGCCGTCGACGATGCGGATGCGGCTGGTATCGAGGCTCTCGCCATGCATCCGCGTGGCGAAGGCTTCCTCGCTCGGCGTCAGGGGACGACCGCAGGACAGAAGGAAGAGCGGAACGAGAAGCCAGAGCCAGCGCATGGCCAGACGTTACCAAGAGATGAACGACCCGCACAGCGAAAACCTGGCCGCCGCCCCGAATCGGCCGCAAAGCGTTGGTTAACAAGGGAAAAGCCCCTTCGGTATTGCGGCGGTATCCCGTCGGTATCGCGTCGGTGTTCGATGCGGGAAGAGGGCGGATTAACGGGGCGCACGGTGGGTGTGTGTACGGATTGGGGGGTGGTTTTGTACGGAAGGGTGGGGTGTGAATGTGCACCTTATGGGGGAGTGAACGCCAGACCGCGGGATGGCGATCCGAACCTTGTTCTGCGGCGCTCTATGGTGGCGGTGTCAGGAGATCGTTCGGGCGGGGGCGCTGGTGGCCGCCAAATCGCCAGCCCGGTGGGGCGGTCTGGCGATCGCGCGGCGCCTTCGGCGCTATTTGCGCGGCAAGAATGAGTACTGTATCTAATTCTTGGGCTGTCTTAATCGCAAAGCCCAAACTGCTTATGCAAAGCGCGGGGCAATTTGAGTGGCAAGAGCAAGCATTCTTCAAATTCTTCTACATGGCCACCACCGTAACCTGTGTAGAGCCAAATCTCTGGGAATTCGACCCAATCAAAAAAATGGGACATTTCCTTCGCAACACGCATAAAGTCATCAATGTCTGCGATGGCCGTTCGATTGTCGATGATCAGGATCGTCTGTTGCTTTCCTCGGTGCTTTTTTCTCTGCTTTTCAAGTATCGCTTTTTGAAGTTCATCTTTGAGATTCAACAAAGGTAGCATGTTAATAGATGTAAAGACCTTTGGTTTTTCGGGGTAGTAAGGGTTCTCAACTTCATCCGACTTTGAAAAACCACTTTGCCTTTTATCCGCGATAAGATCGGCGATGTTATGGTCAGGGAATTTTCCTAGTATCTTTTCGAGTATACCAAGCCTTATTGTGGGGTAGTGGGCGTGTCGTTGGATTAACTCTTCTGCGGTGAGCCGCTGGAAGAAGCCTTCACGATCAGTGATAGCAGTAATCTCAACGTTTTGCGTTATTCCAGAACTGAACCCGACCCGAAAATCCCACGGCCTGTCCCTGCTAAGGATATTGAACCCTATCCCTTCAGATCGAGAATCTTTTACTAAGTGCTGTACGTAGTGCTTGAGGATCAATTCTTCCCTGAAGCTATCTTCCAAAGGGTTAAAGTATACAGCTTGTAAAACGCTCGCATCAGGTCTTACCCAGAAATATTGTTTGCAGTTGTGTAATAGGCTTGGATCTTTCGTAGGGAAAAAGCCTTTGCGTCTTAAAGAATCCCCCGAGCTCTCAAAAAACGTGGCTGTCTGAAGGTGCTTCAGAGCGCTTTGCAAAAAAATCAAACATCCAACTCCTCCACGAACCGTGCGTTCTCCGAAATATACTGGAACCGCAGTTCGGGCTTTTTCCCCATCAACCGCTCGACCAGATCGCCGGTTTCGCCGGGTTCGTCCTCGTCGATGGTGACGCGGATGAGCTTGCGGGTTTTGGGGTCCATCGTGGTCTCTTTCAGGTCCTTGGCGTCCATTTCACCAAGACCCTTGAAGCGCGAGACGTCGATCTTGCCCTTGCCGCCAAGGCCCTTTTCCATCCAGGCGTCGCGCTCGGCCTGGTCGATGCAATAGACCCGTTTCGCGCCCTGCGTCAGCCGGTAGAGCGGCGGGCAGGCCAGGTAGAGGTGGCCCGCGTCGATCATCGGGCGCATCTGGGTGAAGAAGAAGGTCATCAGAAGCGAGGCAATATGCGCGCCGTCCACATCGGCGTCGGTCATGATGATGATCTTGTCATAGCGCAGATCGTCGATATTGAAGCGCGTGCCCAGCCCCACGCCAAGCGCCTGGGTAAGGTCGTTGATCTCCTGGTTGGAGCCCAGTTTCGAGCTGGCGGCCCCCAGCACGTTGAGGATCTTGCCGCGCAGGGGCAAAAGCGCCTGGGTCTTGCGGTCGCGGCCCATCTTGGCCGAGCCGCCGGCGCTGTCGCCCTCGACGATGAACAGCTCGGTGCCGTCGCGCACATTGGATGAGCAATCCACCAGCTTGCCGGGCAGGCGCAGTTTCTTGGTCGCGGTCTTGCGCTGGGTTTCCTTTTCCTGGCGGCGGCGCAGGCGTTCTTCGGCGCGCAGCACGAGGAAATCGAGGATCGCGCCCGCCGATTTCGTATCGGCGGCCAGCCAGTTGTCGAAATGGTCGCGCACGGCGTTTTCCACCAGCCTCTGGGCCTCGGTGGTGGCGAGCCGGTCCTTGGTCTGGCCGACGAATTCGGGTTCGCGGATGAAGCAGGAGACCAGCGCGCAGCCGCCTGTCATCAGGTCGTCGCGGGTGATGTTGGCGGCCTTCTTGTTGTTCACGAGTTCGCCGTAGGCCTTGATGCCCTTGACGATCGCGGCCCAGAACCCGGCCACATGGGTGCCGCCTTCGGGGGTGGGCACGGTGTTGCAGTAGCTTTGCAGGAAGCCGTCGCGCGCGGGCGTCCAGTTGATCGCCCATTCCACCTTGCCGGGGGTGCCGAAGCGTTCCTGGAACTCGACCGTGCCGGCAAAGGGTTTCTCGGCATAGGTCGAGGCGCCGTTGAGCGTTTCCTTGAGGAAATCCGACAGCCCGCCGGGAAAGTGGAAGGTGGCCTCGAGCGGGGTGTCGCCATCCTCGATGGCCGACTTCCAGCGGATCTCAACGCCGCTGAACAGGTAGGCCTTGGAGCGGATGGATTTGAACATCCGCGAGGGTTTGAAGCGGTGCGAGCCGAAGATTTCCTCGTCGGCATGGAAGGTGATGGTGGTGCCGCGCCGGTTGGGGGCCTGGCCGACCTTTTCGACCGGGCCAAGCGGCGTGCCGCGTGAGAAGCGTTGCTCGTAAAGCTCCTTGTTGCGCGCGACCTGCACGACCATCGAATCCGAGAGCGCGTTGACGACCGAGGCGCCGACCCCGTGCAGGCCGCCCGATGTCTGATAGGCCTTGCCGCTGAACTTGCCGCCCGAATGGAGCGTGCAGAGGATCACCTCGAGCGCGGATTTGCCGGGGAATTTCGGGTGCGGGTCGATGGGAATGCCGCGCCCGTTGTCGCGCACGGTCAGCGAATAATCCGCGTGCAGTTCCACTTCGATCCGGTTGGCGTGGCCCGCGACGGCCTCGTCCATCGAGTTGTCGAGGATCTCGGCGACAAGGTGGTGCAGGGCGCGTTCGTCGGTGCCGCCGATATACATGCCGGGGCGTTTGCGGACGGGTTCGAGCCCTTCGAGCACCTCGATGGAGGAGGCGTCGTAATCCGAATGTTCGGTCGCTGAAAGAAGATCGTCGGCCATGCGGTGCTGCTCTTGGTTTTATGGGTTGGCGTGCATTATGGCAGAGCGCGGAGGGCGGGGGAAGGGGCTGTGCGCCCGCCTATGCGTGCGCCGTTTGGCGCAGGTGGCGCGCGCAGCCTGCCAGCGCGATGGTGTCGTCCGCGATCAGGGTGACGGGGATGTCCCGCATGATCGCGCTATAGGGGCCGCGCGCGGTGAACGGCGCCGCGAATCCGAGGTCGCGAAGATGGGGCGCGATGGCGCGCGCGGTGCCGCCGATCAGGTAGAGCCCGCCCATCGGCAGGTGATGCAGGCAGAGATTGCCCGCGACCGCCCCGAGGATCGTGGCGAACAGCGTGAGCGCCTGCGTGGCGCGCGGATCGGTGCGCTGCTCATGCGCGGTCACGATCTGCGCCGAGCTGAGCGCGGCCCCCCCGAGCCAGCGGTGAATGCGCATGAGTCCCGGCCCCGACAGCGCCGCCTCGACGGGGCAATGGGGGTGGGTTTCGGCAAGGTGGCGGATCAGGGCGCTGGCCTGCGCGTCCGCCATATGTGGAAGCGCCGAGTGGCCGGATTCGGCGGGTGGCACGAAGAGCCGACCGCCGCTCTGGTGGACCACGGCGACATTGCAGCCCGTCCCGAGGCCGAGCACGAGGCGGGTGGCGTCGGGGGGCGGCGGCGCGCCGTCAAAGAGCGGCACGCGTGCAGCGGGCGGCACATCGTCAAGCGCGTAGCCCTGCGCCTGAAGGTCGTTGATGAGACGGACCCGCGCCGCGCCGGTGGCGGCGGCGAGATCGGCGGCGGCGATGAACCAGTCGTGGTTGGTCAGCTGCGCGTCACCGTCGCGCACCGGCCCCGCCACCCCGGCGCAGAGCGCGTCGATGGGGCCGGGTTCCGTTTCGCACAGATAGGCCGCAAGCAGTGGCGCGAGCCCGTCGAAGCCGGCGTTTTCATAGATGCGCACGGTGTCGGGCAGCAGACCGCGCGCGTCGGCGAGGCCGACACGGGTATTGGTGCCGCCGACATCGGCCAGCAGGTGACGTTCACTCATCGCGCCAGCGCGCCATGAGGGCGCGCGCGGCCTGTGCAAGCAGGACCACATCGACCCCGACCGCGAGGAACTGCGCGCCCCATTCGCGATAGGTCAGGGCAGTGTCGTGGTCGGTGGCGAGGATCCCGGCCGCTTTGTCGGATGCGGCGATGCGCGCCAGCGCGTCGCGGATCGTGTCCTGCACCGCGCGCGCGCCGCTGTCGCCGGGATAGCCCATGTCGGCCCCGAGGTCCGAAGGGCCGATGAACACGCCATCCACGCCGTCAACCGCCAGGATTTCGTCGAGCGCGTCGATCCCGGCCGAGGTTTCCACCTGCACAAGCAGGCAGATCTGCGCGTTGGCGGTGGTGGTGTAATCCGGGATCTGCGCAAAGTGCGACGCCCGCGCCAGTGCCGCGCCCGAGCCGCGGATGCCTTCGGGCGGGTAACGCGTGGCGCGCACGAGGTCACGGGCCTGCGCGGCGCTTTCGACCATCGGGATCAGCAGCGTCTGCGCGCCCGCATCGAGCACCTGCTTGATCGCCCAGGACTCGCCCATTGGCAGGCGCACCACGGGCGCGCTGTGGCGGCCTTCGAGCACCTGCAACTGCTGCATGATCGTGCGCAGGTCGTTGGGGGCGTGCTCGCCGTCAATCACCAGCCAGTCGAACCCGGCGGTGGCGACGATCTCGGCGGCGTAGGCGTCGGCGAAACCCGCCCAGCACCCATAGAGCATCCGGCCCGAGGCGAGCGCGGATTTGAAACGGTTTTCGGGGGCGGGCATCGCGCTTCCTCCTGTTGACTGTGCATGACCATAACCGCGCGCAAGCAAGGAGTTAACCCTTGTCGGCGAAGGGGCGATCAGGCGATGGACAGCTGCTGTGCGCTGTGCTTTTGTCCCCGCATGAAAACCGACACCCGCCTGCCCTATATCGTCACGGCCCTGATGGTGCTGGTCTCTGCCGCCCTTTTGCTTGGCATGGGGCGCGCGCCGATCTGCCCCTGCGGATATGTCGATTTCTGGGGGCCGGTGGGCAGCGACGAGGCCAACATGCAGCTGGCCGACTGGTATACGCCGAGCCACCTGTTGCATGGCATCCTGTTTTACTGGGCCTTGTGGCTGATCCTGCCGCGCATGGCGATCGGCTGGCGGCTGGTGATCGCCACTGCGCTGGAATGCGGCTGGGAGCTGCTTGAGAATACCGATGCGGTGATCCGGCATTACCGGGACACGACCGTTTCTTCCGATTACATCGGCGACAGTGTCCTGAATTCGGTCTCGGATATCGTGGCGATGTTCCTGGGGTTCTGGATGGCGCGGCGCTGGCCGGTCTGGGTCTGCGTGGCGGCGGTCATCGGATTCGAGGTGCTGACCGCCATCGTGATCCGCGACGGGCTGGCGCTCAATGTGCTGATGCTGCTCTGGCCGATCGATGCGATCCTTGAATGGCAGTCGGCTGGCTGAGACAGGCTGTCGCGGCGCGGGGTTTACTTTCGGGGCCGGAAACCGCACAGATTCGAACCATGAACGATCATGTCAAAGGCCTTCTGATTACCGCCATAGGCGTTCTGTTCGTGGTGCCGGATTCACTTTTCATCCGGCTGATCGACGCCTCGGCCCCCACCGTCACGTTCTGGCGGGGGATGACCTCGGGGTCATTCATCCTTGTGGGTGTGCTGGCCGTGATGGGCCTGCGCGGTTTCCGAGAGGTCGCCAAGACCGGCATGCCGGGTCTGATCTACACGATCCTGATTGCCGCCACGGCGCCGGGATTCGTGCTGGCGGTGACATGGACCAGCGTGGCCAACGTGGTGTTCATCATCGCCTCGATGCCGGTTTTCGCCGCCATTTTCAGCCGGATCTTCCTGGGCGAGACGATCAGCCGCCGCATGGTGCTGACGATGATGGGCGTGTTCGTGGGCCTTGGGATCATCGCCTGGGGCTCTGGCGAGACCGAGGGCGCGTCATGGCAGGGCGATCTGGTGGCGGTCTGCGTTTCGGCCAGTTTCGCGGCGGCCATGACGGCGGTGCGCAAGGTGCGCGCCACGTCGATGATTCCGGCGATTCCGCTGGCCTATATCGGTGCGGCGCTGGTGGTCTGGCCCTTTGCCGATCCGGGCGTGGTGTTGCCCGATCAATGGCATCTTGTGGTGGGGCATGGCGCGTTCATCACCGTGTCCACCTGCCTTCTGACCCTCGGGCCGCGCTATATCGCGTCGGCCGAGGTGGCGCTGTTGATCCTGCTGGAATCGGTGCTTGCGCCGCTTCTGGTCTGGGCCGTCATTGGCGAAGACCCCGGACCCTGGGCATTGGCCGGAGGTGCGGTGGTGATCGGTGTGCTGTTCGTGTCCAACATCTGGGTGCTGCGCTACCGGCGGCGGATGCGCAACGTGCCCCAGCCAAGGGTCGGCCCGCCGGTCGAATGACACTGGCACGCGTCCCGGATCAGACCCCGATATAGCGATCCACGATGGAATGATCGGCGCGCAGTTCCTCGGCGTCCATCACCGCACCGCCGCGCCCGTTTTCAAGGAACGCCACCCGGTCGGCCAGCGACAGAACCGCATCGACGCGCTGTTCCACCAGAAGCACCGCGACACCGGCGCTGCGCATTCTGGCGATGACCTGCCGGATCGCCTCGATCATCGAGGGTTGCAGCCCTTCGGTCGGCTCGTCGAGCAGCAGAGCCTTGGGGCGCAGGCAGAGCGCGCGGGCGGTCGAGAGCATCTGCTGCTCACCCCCCGAGAGCGTCTCGGCGCGCTGGTTCATCCGTTCGCGCAGGCGGGGGAACAGCTCCAGCACCTCTTCGAGCGTGTCGCGCCCCGATCCGCGCGCGCGCAGGCCGATTTCCAGGTTCTGCGCCACGCTCAGCCCGGCAAACAGCCGTCGCCCCTGCGGGATATAGCCGATCCCGGCGCGCGGGACGTGATGGGCGGGCAGGGCGCTGACCTCCTGTCCGTCCAGAAGGACGCGGCCCGACATCAGCGGCAACAGCCCCATGATGGCCTTCATGCAGGTGGTCTTGCCCGCGCCGTTGCGCCCCAGAAGGCAGACGATCTCGCCCGCGCGGATGCTGAGGGAGAAGTCGCGCAGAACCTGTGCCTTGCCATAGCCCGCGCTGATCGAATCGAGTTCCAGCATCATCCCGTCCCCAGATAGGCGGCCTGAACGGCGGCGTTCTCGTGGATCTCGGCAGGTGTTCCCTCGGCCAGGACGGCGCCGCCATTGAGGACCGTGACCCGGTCGGCCACGTCCATCACCACGCTCATGTTATGTTCGATCAGGAGGATGGTGGTTGCGCCTTTCAGTTCGCCGATCAACGCCTTGAAGCCGTCGATCTCGCTGTCCGAAAGCCCCTGTGTCGGCTCGTCGAGGATCAGCAGGCGCGGGGCCTGCACCAGCCCCATCGCCAGTTCCAGCAGGCGCTGGTGGCCATAGCTGAGATTGCCCGCTGCCTGTTCGGCGCTGTCTGGAGGAAGGCCGACACGGGTGAGCGCGTGGCGCACGGCCTCCTGCACCGCTGCGCCCTTGAGGCGGCGGCGCGCGGCCAGGGCGAGGTTTTCGCGCACCGGCAGGGCGGGAAAGACCGAGGTGATCTGGAACGTGTAGGCCATGCCAAGCCCGATGCGTTTATGTGCGGGCAGGGCGGTGATGTCGGCGCCATCGAAGGTGACCCGCCCCGCAGAGGGCGCGATGCGCCCGCAGATCATGCCCACCAGCGTCGTCTTGCCCGCGCCGTTGGGGCCTATCAGCGCGCGCACTTCGCCGGGCGCCAAGTCGAGATCGACATCGCGCACGGCCTGCAGGCCGTCGAAATGCTTGGATAGGCCACGCGTGGACAGAAGCGGCGCAGCGGTCATGGCAGCCACCCCCAGAGCCTGCGGCGCAGCTCTCCGGCCAGCCCTTGGGGTGCGAACAGCGTCAGCACCACCAGCGCCACGCCCGCGATCAGCATGTAGGCAGTGGTCAGCCCCGAGCTGAGGTCGATGAGGTAGAACATGAAGAGCGTGCCGAGGAATGGCCCGAGAACCGTGCCAGCCCCACCCAGAAGCACCCAGAGCAGCGGGAAGATGGAATATTGCACGCTGGCGAAGCTGGCGCCCGCATAGCCGAAGAGCAGCCCGTAGACCGCCCCCGCCAGTGCCGAGATCGTGCCCGAGACGATCATCGCGCCCAGCTTGTGGGCGTGGGTGTCATAGCCGAGCATGCGCACGCGTTCCTCGTTCTCGCGGATCGCCACCAGCACCCGCCCGAAAGGCGCGCGCACCAGCCACAGGCTGAGTCCGAGGCAGACCGAGAACAAAAGGAGCGCCGCAAGGTAGCGGTTGGTCGGATCGCTGAGGTCGATCCCCCAGAGCATCCGCTGCGTGGTCTGGATCACGAAGCCCTCGTCGCCGCGGGTGTATTCGCCGAAATACAGGATCGAAAGGTAGCCCGCCTGCGCGAACATCAGCGTCACGATCATGAAGGCGACGCCGCTTGTGCGCAGCGCCAGCACCGCCAGCCCTGCCGAGACGGCCACCCCCGCCAGAAGCCCCGCCAGCAGCGCCGGGGCGGGCGAGAACCCCGCATGCTGGATGGTCAGCCCCATGCCATACATCCCGGCCGCGAAGAACAGCGCATGCCCGAGACTCAGAAGGCCGGTGTAGCCGAACAGGATGTTATAGCCGATCGCATAGCTGGCCAGCACCATGATCCGGGCAAGGTTGCCGTGGTGATAGGCGGGCAGCACGAATTGCAGCCCCAAGAGAAGCACCAGCAGCCCGCCATGCAGGGCAAGAATGCGCCGGGTCTCGTGGCTCATGTCCGGCGCGTCCCAAAGAGGCCCTCGGGGCGGAACACCAGCACCAGCGCCACCAGGAGCGTGGCGATGATCTTGGCCAGCGTCGGCGAGAAGAAGACCGAGATGATCCCGTCGCTGAGCCCGATCAGGACGGCGGCCAGCACCGTACCGGGCAGGCTGCCGAGCCCGCCGATGATGACCACGATGAAGGACAGGAGCAGCGGGTCGGCGCCCATCAGGTAATGCGCCTGTTGGATCGGCACGATCAGCACCGCCGCCAGCGCCGCCAGCGCCGCACCGATGCCGAAGACCAGCGCATAGACGCGTTCCACCGGGATGCCGAAGGCCAGCGCCATGTCGCGGTCGGCCTGGGTCGCGCGCATCACCAGCCCCAGCCTCGAGCGCGCCATCATCAGCCACACCCCGGCCAGCACAACGCCCGCCGCGCCGATCACCGCCAGCTTGTAGCTGGTGGTGCCAAGGCCCCAGGGCCAGATCACCTGCCAGCCGGTGTCGCCATGCTCGATCCAGGGCAGGGCGATGCGCTGGTTGAACGGCGCCTCGACCGGGCGGGCCTCGGGGCCGTAGGTCATCAGGGTCAGTTGCTGAAGGATGTAGAGCAGGCCGATGGTGGCGACGATGGTGCGTTCAGGGTCGTAATCGAGCCGCTTGAGAATGGTCATGTCGGCGGCGGCCGCGATGGCCCCCACGGCGAGCGGTGCAATCACCAGCGCGGCGGCGAAGCCGATGGCGGGATGCCCGCCCACGGTCTGCGCCACCCACCAGGCGATCACGGCGCCAAGCATGAAGAATTCGCCATGCGCGATATTGACCACCCGCATGACGCCGAACACCAGCGCAAGCCCGACCGCCGTCAGCGCCAGCACCGCCGCCGTTACCGCCCCTTCGAGCGAGGCCAGGAGGATATAAGGTCCGAGTTCCATGACGGCCAAGGGATGCCCCGCCTAGCGGCACAGGGCAAGCGAAATGGCCCGCGATGTGATGTTTTGCCTGCGCGGCGCCGCGCTGTCAGCCGCCCTGGCGCATCATCCGGAACACCGCCGAGGCGCTCCAGCCCGCGACGATGGCGATGGCCAGCGACATGAGCCCGTAAAGCATCGCCTGTTCGCGCGACATGGTGAAAAGCCAGCGTTCCAGACCCACCTTGCGCACGTCGATCCCGGTCTCGTATTGCGACACCACCTCGCCGCCGCGCGTGAGGAAGATGCGGGTGCGGTATTCGCCCTCGGTCAGGTTCGCGGGCAGTTCGAATGCGACGCGGAACAGGGTCTGTTCTTCCAGCGACACCGCGCCTTCGAGGATCTGATAGGCATTCTGGCGCATGCGGATGCGGATCAGCGCATCGGTAAAGGCCTGCGCGTCCTTGATCGAGGCGGGCGCGCCGACCGAACGGATCGCGCTGTTGATCGAGATCTTGTGGCGCAGATCCTCGACATTGGACAGAACCTCGGAGAGCGGCGCACTGGCCGCCACCGCGTAGAAGCTGGGCGCGGCGTCGATCCCGACCGAGTCGGTGTTCACCCAGATCCCCAGAACCCGTTCCTTGCGGCGCACGGTCAGGGGTTTGGACGGCCCGGCGATGGTCACGATCACATCGAGCGGCTGTTCGGGGATGGGCGCCTCGCGCTTGACCGCGCCGAAGACAAGGATCTCCGAGCCCTCGAACGTGGTATTGATGCGGACCTGGTCGCGCGACAGGCCCATGACCACCTCTTCGGCCTTGAGCGGCAGCGCCAGGAGCGCAAGCAGGAGTGCGAGCCGCAGCATCATGTCAATGCCCCCCCGGTGCGGCGATCGAGTAGATCTCGGAGGGCTGCAACAAGAGGTCCAGCGCCAGCTTGAAACAGACGACCAGCACCATCAGAGCCAAGAGGATGCGCAGCTGTTCGGCCTTCATGCGGGTGCCGATCTGCGTGCCGACCTGCGCGCCGATCACGCCGCCCACAAGCAGCAGCACCGCCAGCACCACATCGACGGTAAAGTTCGTGGTCGCGTGCAGCATGGTGGTGAAGGCCGTGACGAAGATGATCTGAAAGAGCGAGGTGCCCACGACCACCTTGGTCGGCATCCCCAGCAGATAGATCATCGCCGGAACCATGATGAAGCCGCCACCGACGCCCATGATCGCGGCAAGGATACCCACGGCCACCCCGACCAGAACGGGGGGGATCACGCTGATGTAAAGCCCCGAGGTGCGAAACCGCATCTTGAGCGGCAGTCCGTGAATCCAGTTGTGCTTCTTGCGCTTGGCGACCACCTTGCCCGAGCGGGTCTGGCGGATCGCGCGCAGGCTTTCAAAGAACATCATGCCGCCGATCACGCCAAGAAAGACGACGTAACAGAGCCGCACCAGCAGATCGACCTGACCCAGCGATTTCAGGTAGTTGAACAGGATCACGCCGACCGCGGCCCCGGCCAGGCCGCCCACGAGCAGCACCGTTCCCATCCTGAGATCAACCGTCTTGCGCCGCAGATGCGCCAGCACACCGGAGAAGGACGACGCAACGATCTGGTTCGCCTCGGTGGCGACGGCAACAGCGGGCGGAATGCCGATGAAGAACAGAAGCGGCGTCATGAGGAAGCCCCCGCCAACGCCGAACATGCCCGAAAGAACGCCAACCATGCCGCCCAGCCCCAGAAGGAGGAAGGCGTTGACCGACACCTCGGCTATGGGCAGATAGATTTGCATGGCTGTTCCTAGCCGCAGTTTTCATTTCATTGCAAGTGAACAGGCGCGGCAAGAGGCGTCAGGCCCGATCAATTCCTGTAAACTGGACCTATCCTTCGGATTTTCTGGATCGTTCCGGGGTTATGGCGCGGTCCGGGCCGGATGATGGGTCCAGATCGCGGCGCAGAATCAGCGCATCGACGGAATATGCGCCGCGCCGGTAGTATTCTGCGCGCCGTGCGGCCTCTTGGTATCCGGCCGTTTCATAAAGCGCGCGCGCTGCCGCGTTGTCCGCCGCGACCTCCAGGAACGAGATGCGCGCGCCGCGCGCGACCGCCTGCGTTTCATAGGCGGCAAGGCAGGCGCGCCCCAGCCCCTGTCGCGAACAGGCCGGATCGGTGGCGATGGTCAGAAGCTCGGCCTCGTCCGCGATGACGCGGCCAAGCGCAAAGGCGCGGGCATCGCCGGTAACAAAGACATGCGGGCTGTCGAGCAGACCCGCAAATTCCGCCTCGCTCCAGCCGCGCCCCTGCCCGAGAAAGGCACGGCCATGCAGGCTGGCCAGCGTGGCGGGCGTCAGCGTGCACGCCATGTCAGTCGAGCATCACCGGCGGCGCATCCCGCGAGGGCGCGGCGTCTGCCGGTTTCACATAAAGCGGCGCGGGTGCGGGGGCAGGGGTTGGCGTGGCCGCGGCCACCCGCGCGATCGCCTCGGCCAGCTTGGCAGGCGGTGGCAGTTGGGCCAGCGCAAGGCCGGTGGCGTCGGCTTCGCCGGGCTGCATCAACTGCGCGGCACCGCCCTCGGGGCGGGCATAGAGCATCCCGCGTGGCGCGGGCAGGACCGGCATATGCGCGCCGCTGACGCCATGCGAAATCGCGTCGAAACCCGACACGCCGATGGCGGGGATATCCAGCGCGAGCGCCAGGCCGCGCGCCGCCGATACCGAGATCCTGATACCGGTGAAATTGCCGGGGCCGATGCCGACGCCGATCCGGTCCAGATCGCGCCATGCGACACCCGCATCCGCGAGCATCTCTTCGATCAGCGGCATCAGCCGTTCGGCCTGACCGCGGCCCATGTCCTCGGCGCGGGCATCCAGGAGCCTGTCGCCAGACAGCAAAGCGGCCGCGCAATGCGCGGCCGATGTGTCGAGTGCCAGTGTCAGGGCGCCGTCAGATACCAACGGGGCGCACCTCGGTCACTTCGGGGATGTAATGGCGCAGCAGGTTCTCGATCCCCATTTTCAGGGTAATGGTCGAGGACGGGCAGCCCGCGCAGGCGCCCTGCATGTGCAGGTAGACGACGCCGCGCTCGAAGCCGTGGAAGGTGATGTCGCCACCATCCTGCGCCACGGCGGGGCGCACGCGGGTATCCAGCAGCTCCTTGATCTGGCCGACGATCTCGGAATCCTCGCCCTCGTGATCCGCATGACCCGAAGAGGCGTCCGCCTCGCCGGTCATGACCGGGGTGCCGGATTGGAAATGCTCCATGATCGCGCCCAGGATGGCGGGTTTCATGTGGTCCCATTCCGCGCCTTCGGCCTTGGTCACGGTCACGAAGTCATTGCCGAAAAACACGCCGGTAACGCCCTGCACACCGAAGATGCGCTTGGCCAGCGGCGAATTGTCGGTCGCCTCGGCGCTTGCGAAATCCGCCGTGCCCGCCTCGAGAACGGTCTGGCCGGGAAGGAATTTCAGCGTCGCGGGGTTCGGGGTGGACTCGGTCTGAATGAACATGGGTCGGGCCTTTCCAGTGGATGCCCTACGATATGCGCCCGCATGGTCCGACTGTCAAGGTTTGGAACGATTCTAAACTGGAGGCGCTGCCATAGCGCGCGCCCCCGCAGGGCCGCGCGCAATTCGTTGCGATTCAGTCGCGCAGCAATTCGTTGATCGCTGTTTTCGACCGTGTCTGGGCGTCCACGCGCTTGACGATCACCGCGCAGTAAAGATTGAGGTTGTTCTTCGTGGGCATCGAGCCCGACACGACCACCGAATAGGGCGGCACCTCGCCGATGAAGACCTCGCCGGTTTCGCGGTCGACGATCTTGGTGGACTTGCCGATATAGACGCCCATGCCCAGCACCGAGCCTTCGCGCACGATGCAGCCTTCGACCACCTCGGAGCGCGCGCCGATAAAGCAGTTGTCCTCAATGATGGTGGGGCCTGCCTGCATCGGTTCCAGCACGCCGCCGATCCCGACGCCGCCCGAAAGGTGGACGTTCTTGCCGATCTGCGCGCAGCTGCCGACGGTGGCCCATGTATCGACCATCGAGCCCTGGTCCACATAGGCGCCAAGGTTCACGAAACTCGGCATCAGAACGACGCCCGGCGCGATATAGGCGGATTTGCGCACGATGCAGTTGGGGACCGCGCGAAAGCCCGCGTCGCGCCATTGATCGTCGTCCCAGCCCTTGAACTTGCTGTCGACCTTGTCCCACCAGCCGCCGCCCTGCGGGCCGCCGGGCTGGATTTCCATGTCCTTGATGCGAAAGCCCAGGAGAACCGCCTTCTTGGCCCATTGATTGACGTGCCAGTCGCCGTTTTCCTGCCGCTCGGCCACGCGCAGCTTGCCGCTGTCCAGCGCATCGAGGGTGGATTCGATGGCCTCGCGCGTTTCGCCGCCGGTGGACGGGGTGATGGTGTCGCGCGCCTCCCAGGCGGCTTCGATCGCGTGCTCAAGTTGGGCGTTCGACATCGGCTTTCTCTCCGTCAATCTGGTGCTGTCCCTTGGGGCATGACCTATACGGTCCGCAAGCGCGCGGCGCAACAAGTCAAACCCGCGCGATCGACGGGCGGAAATGGCGCCGATGCCTTCCCTTGGGGGCGCGAACCGGCTAGGCCTGAATCGAACACGCAGACAAGGACCGCCCCGACATGGATGACGAACGTCACAGCCAGTTCCGCGACGCCCATACCGACCGAAGCAGCGCCGAACAGGTGCCCGACACGCCCCAGACCCGCGCCCCGGCCTATCGGCTGGCCTTCGCCGATCCCGATTTCCTGTGCCGCGACGAATTGCGCCCGGTGCGTCTTCAGCTGGAGCTGCTGAAGCCCGAGATGATCCTCAACGAGCGCAGCATCGAAAGCACCGTGGTGCTGTTCGGCGGCGCCCGCATCCCCGAACCCTCCAAGCGTGACACCGCCCGCACCGAGACCCTTGCGGACCTGTCGCGTTTCTATGACGAGGCGCGCGAATTCGCCCGGCTGGTGACGATGAAATCAATGGCCAGCTACGGGCGCGAGCTGGTGGTGGCCACGGGTGGCGGTCCCGGCGTGATGGAGGCGGGCAACCGCGGCGCGGACGACGCGGGGGGCGCGTCGATCGGGCTCAATATCGTGCTGCCCCACGAACAGGCCCCGAACGAATACGTGACGCCCGGCCTGTGCTTCAACTTCCACTATTTCGGTATCCGCAAGATGCATTTCCTGATGCGCGCCAAGGCGATCTGCGTCTTTCCCGGCGGTTTCGGCACCCTCGACGAGATGTTCGAGGCGCTGACGCTGATCCAGACGGATCGCATGAACAAGGTGCCCTTCCTGCTGTTCGGCGAGGAATTCTGGCGCAAGATCATCAACTGGGACGCGCTGGCGGATGCCGGAACGATCAGCCCCGAAGACCTTGAGCTGTTCAGCTTTGTCGAGACCGCGCAACAGGCGATGGAGGTCATCGACGCCTGGTATAGCGACCAGGCCTGCTGAACCCCGAGCCGCGATCACCCGCCGGGCGGCCCCGCAAGGGCGCACCGCCCGGCCCGGGAGGATCGTGTGATAGGAGGGGCTGTCAGGCCGCGTGGGCGGGCAGCGAGCACAGAAGGCTGCCACGGACCAGCGAGGTCACGATGCGGCCTTCGGTCGTATCCCTGATGGCATAGCCATAGCCGCGCAGGCGATGCTGCCATTCGCGCTCTGATACCGCCATGCTGCGCTCGCGCAGGACCAGGTTCAGGATCTCTGTTTCCGCTTCACTCGTATATTGTTTCATCGTTTCCACCATCAAAACAGTTTCGGTAAAATCAGCGATAAAATCGGTTGGTGGCAACAATCGTTCGGAAATGCGGCAAGCCGGGGGTTTCATCGCGGCGGGATGCGGAGCGCGCCTAGAGTCCGGTGCTGTCCACCTGTTCCATCTGGTCGCGATGCGCCTGGCGTGCCCTGGCTGCAGCGATCAGCGCGCGGAACAGTCCCTGTTGGCGGCGCGCATAGAACAGGTGCTCGGGGTGCCACTGGACGCCGATGGCAAAAGGGTCGTGCAGACGCTCGATGGCCTGGATCATGCCGCCCCGGTCGCGTGCCGCGACGCGCAAGCCCTCACCCAATCTATCGACCGCCTGGGAGTGCAGCGCGTTGATCTTCATCGGTGCGTCGCCCGCCAGCCTTGCCAGGCGCGTGCCGGGGGTGATCAGTACCGTCTTGCGCGGCAGGATCGTGCGGTGGCGGTCGCTGTCGCGATAGGCGTCATAGGCATCCTGATGCAGCGTTCCGCCAAGCGCCACGTTCAGCATCTGGCTGCCCCGGCAGATCCCCAGCACCGGCTTGTCCAGATCGAAGGCGTCATGCACCAGCCGGCGTTCCAGCGCATCGCGTCCCGGATCGAGCCGCGCCGAACTGACAAGTTGCCCGCCATAGAGGTCGGGCGAGATGTCGTCGCCGCCGCCGATGATCAGCCCGTCCACGTCCTCGACCCGCGCGTCCGACCCGTCGACCCATCGCTGGGCGCGGCCCCCCGCCATCCAGACATTCAGGGCAATCAGCGGAAAGATGCGCCAGCCCGAGCGGCGCGACGTGGTGACTCCGACAAGCGGACGGCTCATCGGTGTTCAGCCAGCGGCAGGTCATGCCCGAATTGATGCAGCAGCGCGCCACAGCGCTCCGCCCAGCTGGCGCGCGAAAACGTCACCATCCCATGATCGTCCAGCCATGCCGCCCCCAGCCGCGTCAGCAGCCGTTCATCTGCGGCCACGCGCTCGACGAGGACCCAGCGTTGCCATTCCTGCGCGATCGACCAGCCGGGCTCGTCGATCCGGGAATCGGGCAGGCGGAAATGAAAGGCGGGGCGCGACGATACGGATTCGCTCACCGCGTCTTCGACCGTTTCGGGTGCGAGATGCGCGAAGATCGGCAGCATATCGAGCCCGCGATTTCGCGACGGCGTATGTTCAAGATAGACCGCGATCATCTCGCGCAGCGATGCATCCATCCCCAGCCCGAGCAGCGCGCGCACGAAATTGGTGGGGTAGGGATCGGTAAAGGGCAACAGGCGGCGCGAGTCGTCGATCGGCTCGGCATGGCGCAGCCAGTCCTCGATCAGCGCATAGGCCAGCATCGGGCGCAGGATATCGGCGTTCCGGTCCGAGGCGATCTCGATATTGAGGTGCAGCCCGAAGCCGAACACCCAACCCGCGCCACTGCCAAGAGCACCCGCATGGCGCAAGGCGCCGGTCAGGTCGTGCAACGTCGCGAGCTCGGCCATATCCAGCGGCTGGGTCACGATCTCGACCGGGATCACCTCGCGCCCGAGATCAAGCGCCAGGTCGCGCAGCTTGCTGCGTGTCGCCTTGCGCAGTGACGTGTCGAGATAGACCTCGATCTTGCCGATTCGCGTGTCGTGGACGGTCCAGAGTGTCCCGTCGCCCTGTTCGGCCCGCCCGCCGAGAACCTCGGCGCAAATCCGGGCGACCTCGCCCTCGTCCAACCCGCCCAGCTCGATTTCGACGCCGACCTTGCGCGGCGCGCCATCGGCATTGTGGGGCCGGGGAAGGGGGGTGAAGAGCGGGGGTGTCAGGGCGTCCGCCTTAGCCAAGCCCGGCCTCGGATTCGATCTGCCGGCGGGATTTGCGCGCCCGCTCGGTCGCGGATTTGAGCTGTCCGCAGGCGGCCATGATATCCTCGCCGCGCGGGGTGCGGATGGGGCTGGCATAACCGGCCTTGTAGACGATATCGGCAAAGGCCTGGATCCGGTCCCAGTCGCTGCGCTCATGCGGCGCGCCGGGCCATTCGTTGAACGGGATCAGGTTGATCTTGGCCGGGATGCCCTTGATCAGCTGAACAAGGCGGCGGGCGTCCTCGTCGCTGTCGTTCACGTCCTTCAGCATCACGTATTCAAAGGTGATGCGCTCGGAGTTGCTGGCCTTGGGATAGGCGCGCAGCGCGTCCAGCAGCGTGGCGATGTTCCACTTCTTGTTGATCGGCACCAGCTTGTCGCGCACCTCGTCGGTGGTGGCGTGAAAGCTGACCGCCAGCATGCAGCCGATCTCCTCGGCGGTCTTGGCGATCTCGGGGACAACGCCGCTGGTCGACAGGGTGATGCGGCGGCGGCTGAGGCTGATTCCCTCGCCATCCATCGCGATCTTCATCGCGTCGCGCACATTGTCGAAATTATAGAGCGGCTCGCCCATGCCCATCAGCACGATATTGGACAAGAGGCGGGGCCGTTCGCCCGCGCCCTCGCCGGGGCGGGGCCATTCGCCCAGATCGTCGCGCGCCATCATCACCTGGCCGATGATTTCGCCGGCATGAAGGTTGCGCACCAGTTTCTGCGTGCCGGTGTGGCAGAAGGAACAGGTCAGGGTGCAGCCCACCTGGCTGGAAATGCACAGCGTGCCGCGGTCGGATTCGGGGATGTAGACCACCTCGACCTCGTGCCCCCCGGCGATCCGCGCCAGATACTTGCGGGTGCCGTCGGCGCTGACCTGCTTGCTGACCATCTCGGGGATCTCGATGACGAAGTTCTCGGCCAGTTCCTTGCGATAGGCCTTGGCGAGATTGGTCATCGAATCGAAATCGCGCACGCCCCACTGGTAGATCCATTGCCAGATCTGGTTGACCCGCATCTTGGCCTGCTTTTCCGGCGTGCCATGCGCGATCAGCGCCTCGCGCATCCGGTCGCGCGTCAGCCCGACAAGGTTGATCGGCCCTTCGGCCTGCTTGCGGGGGATCGTCATCACGTCCTGGGTGATCGGAGCGGTCTGGGTCATGGTCTCGCGCGTGTCGGTTCAAATGGGGTCAGATGGGCCTCCATATAGGATATGCGCGGCGATTCCAAAACATTCCCTGCCCGCTTGAGCCGCAGCCAGGACATACCGACGTGACACATATGGAATACCGACGTCGAACCGATGCCGGTTTCATCGCCGTTCCGACAATCGCGCCACCGGGTCATGGCAGGGGCAGGTGACAAGATGATCGTTCACCATCCCCACGGCCTGCATGAAGGCATAGACGATGGTCGGCCCGCAGAATTTGAATCCCATTTTGCGCAAATCCTTTGAAATTTGTCTGGAGATTTCGGTCTCGGTCGGCACCTCCTTGAGACTGGTCCAGCGGTTCTGAATCGGCGCCCCGCCGACATGATCCCAAAGGTAGGTATCAAAGCCCTTTTCGGCCTCGATCCGCTGCCAGACACGGGCGTTCCCGATGGTCGCCTCGATCTTGCCGCGATGGCGCACGATGCCCGGATCGGCCAGCAATCGCTCGACATCGGACGCACCCCATCCGGCGATCACGTTGGGGTCAAACCCTTGGAAAGCAATGCGAAAATTGTCACGCTTGCGCAGGATCGTGATCCAGCTCAGCCCGGCCTGAAAGCCATCCAGGATCAGCTTTTCCCATAGCGCGCGGCTGTCATGTTCGGGCACACCCCATTCTTCGTCGTGATAGGCCTCGTAAAGCGGGTCCGCACCGACCCAACCGCATCTTTCGCCCATTTCGTTCCCTCCCTGGATGCTCCGCGACCCGCAAGATCGGCGCGCGCGCTTAAATGTTCCTTAGCCCTTGCGCGCCAGCCTGTGAACCGAATGATCAGGAGGTGTGCATGGGCCAGGATGGAAAATGGGCCGATATTCCGGCGGGGCACGACACGGCGCTGAACTACGCCGTCATGTCGCGCGACCGCTCGGTGATGGAGATGGTCCAGCAGGCGGTCGATCACAACCAGGTGATGCTGGCCTACCAGCCTGTCGTACCCGCCCGCAGCCCGGCCGTTCCGGCCTATTACGAGGGGCTGATCCGCATTCTGGACGAGACCGGCCGCATCATTCCGGCGCGCGAGTTCATCGAGGTGGTCGAGGCCACTGAAACCGGGCGGCAGATTGACTGCCTGGCGCTTGACCACGGTTTGGACACGCTGATGCGCCAGCCCGATCTGCGCCTTGCGCTGAACATGTCGGCGCGCTCGATCGGCTATCCGCGCTGGATGGAAACCCTGCATGGCCGGCTTGATGAACAGCCGACGATGGGCGAGCGACTGATTCTGGAGATCACCGAAAGCTCGGCCATGATCGTGCCGGAACTGGTGACCGGCTTCATGAGAGATCTGCAATGCCGGGGCGTCAGCTTTGCGCTGGACGATTTCGGCGCCGGGTTCACGTCTTTCCGCTATCTCAGGGATTTCTATTTCGACATCGTAAAGATCGACGGCCAGTTCATCCGCGGGATCGCGGACAGTGCCGACAATCAGGTCCTGACCTCGGCGCTGAGCGCCATCGCGACCCAGTTCGACATGCTGACTGTCGCCGAAAGCGTCGAAACTGCACGGGACGCGGAGTATCTGGCGGCGGTGGGGATCAACTGCCTACAAGGCTATTTTTTCGGCGCGCCCACGGTGAATCCACCCTGGCAGAGCGATGCGCCGGACCAGGCCATCGGTTGAGATGTGACATCCGGGCCGTTGCCGCAATGCGGCGAGTGCGGTATGACAGCCTTGATAGGCGGGGGATTCCGACGTCGCGTCCGGGCATTCCGGGGCGCACCTCCGACCGAAATATTCGTCTGGTGGAGGACACATATGACCAATGTAGTTATCGCATCCGCGGCCCGCACGGCTGTGGGCTCTTTCGGCGGCGCATTCGCCAATACCCCGGCTCATGACCTTGGCGCCGCGGTTCTCGAAGCGGTGGTGGAACGCGCCGGGATCGAAAAGGGCGAGGTGTCGGAAACCATCCTCGGGCAGGTGCTGACCGCGGCCCAGGGCCAGAACCCGGCACGCCAGGCGCATGTCAACGCGGGCCTGCCCATCGAAAGCGCGGCCTGGAGCATCAACCAGGTCTGCGGCTCGGGCCTGCGGGCGGTGGCGCTTGGGGCGCAGCACATCCAGCTGGGCGATGCCGACATCATCTGCGCTGGCGGTCAGGAAAACATGACGCTCAGCCCCCATGCCGCGCATCTGCGCGCCGGGCACAAGATGGGCGACATGAAGTATATCGACACGATGATCCGCGACGGTCTGTGGGATGCCTTCAACGGCTATCATATGGGCCAGACGGCCGAGAACGTCGCCGAGAAATGGCAGATCAGCCGCGAACAGCAGGACGAATTCGCGCTGGCCAGCCAGAACAAGGCCGAGGCGGCGCAGAATGCGGGCAAGTTCGACGATGAGGTGATCGCCTTTACCGTCAAGACCCGCAAGGGCGACATCATCGTCGACAAGGATGAATACATCCGCCACGGCGCGGTGATCGAGAACATGCAGAAACTGCGTCCGGCCTTCACCAAGGACGGTTCGGTCACGGCAGCCAATGCCAGTGGCATCAATGACGGCGCCGCGGCCACGCTGCTGATGAGCGCCGATGCCGCCGAGAAGCGCGGGATCGAACCGCTGGCGAGGATCGTTTCTTATGCCACGGCCGGTCTGGACCCGTCGATCATGGGCGTCGGGCCGATCCATGCCAGCCGCAAGGCGCTGGACAAGGCCGGATGGACCGTTGCCGACCTGGACCTTGTCGAGGCAAACGAAGCCTTCGCCGCACAGGCCTGCGCCGTGAACAAGGACATGGGCTGGGATCCGTCGATCGTGAACGTGAACGGCGGCGCCATCGCCATTGGCCACCCGATCGGAGCCTCGGGCTGCCGGGTTCTGAACACGCTGCTCTTCGAGATGAAGCGTCGAGGCGCCAAGAAGGGCCTTGCCACGCTGTGTATCGGCGGGGGCATGGGCGTTGCCATGTGTGTCGAGCGCGATTGATTGAGCGGCAAAGCATCGCAGGACATGGTAAAAGGGCGCTGATGTGGCGCCCTTTTCCATGAGCGGCGAAAAAAACGCCGCGATGCGGCAAATTGGGTAAGTAATATTATTGCGCATGATATGCTGAAATAGTAACAGAGTTACCAGAACGTTTAGCCAGATTGGAGGATAACATGGCAAGAACAGCACTCGTCACCGGCGGATCGCGCGGTATCGGCGCGGCGATTTCCAAGGCTCTCAAGGCCGAAGGCCACACGGTTGCGGCCACCTATGCCGGAAATGATGAGGCCGCCGCCAAGTTCACCGAGGAAACGGGAATCAAGACCTACAAATGGAATGTCGGCAGCTACGAGGACAGCAAGGCCGGTATCGCCAAGGTCGAAGAGGATCTGGGCCCCATCGACATCGTGGTCGCCAATGCGGGCATCACCCGTGATGCGCCCTTCCACAAGATGAGCCCCGAACAGTGGCAGGAGGTGATCGACACCAATCTGACCGGCGTGTTCAACACCATCCACCCCGTCTGGCCCGGCATGCGCGAGCGCGGTTTCGGGCGCATCGTGGTCATCAGCTCGATCAACGGCCAGAAGGGTCAGTTCGGGCAGGTCAACTATGCCGCGACCAAGGCCGGCGATCTGGGCATCGTCAAGTCGCTGGCGCAGGAGGGTGCGGCCAAGGGCATCACCGCCAACGCCGTCTGTCCGGGCTATATCGCCACCGAAATGGTCATGGCAGTCCCCGAGAAGGTGCGTGAATCGATCATCGGCATGATCCCCACCGGACGCCTGGGCGAACCGGAAGAGATCGCGCGCTGCGTGACGTTCCTGACCTCGGATGATGCCGGGTTCATCAACGGCTCGACGATCACCGCCAATGGCGGTCAGTTCTTCGTCTGACCTGCGGCGCCGACGCGGGTCGGCTGCAAGAAAACAATGGGCCGGACGCATCTGCGACCGGCCCTTTTTTCCCACCAGATTACCGCTTTGAGCCGCGGTCTTGCCCCGACAGGCCATCAGCCTGCCGGATATTCAGCAACAGACGTGTTTCAGGCGTCCATCGACAGGCGTTCGATCTCTTCCTTGATCCGAAGCTTCTGTTTCTTGAGTTCCGCGATCTCCAGATTGCTGACGCCGGGTGCGCGTTGCACCTCTTCGACGCGATCTGAGAGTGCCCTATGTTTCTTCTTCAGTTCCTCGACATGCGAACTCAAGCTCATTGGCATTCTCCTCTGCGGTTATGTTGAACATCATGAGTGCACCACAGTTTCATAAATCTGTCACGCTGCATCAGCAGCATAAGCTGATTTTTGCATGGAAGATTTAACTCAACTCAGGCAGGAAATGGCAGCGCAGCGCCGTAGCGCAGGATGCAAGCCGTTGCTGTGTTGTAATTTTCCCGGTCGCCGTCATGAGATGCGCCATCGTGAAGCACCCAGGCGTCATGCAGTCTGAAATCCGCACGTCCGCCCTTGCGCCCGCGCAGCAGCACCAGCCGCGCGGCCCTTCCGGGCCGGGGAATCAATGGCAGGACCTCGAGGCTGCCGAAATGGCGACCCATGAGAGACAGAAGATCGGGCAGGCGCGCACTGCGCTGGATGAAGGTGGCGTGGCCCTTGGGAGCGGTGCGTTTAGCCGCCGCCTTGACCCACTCCGCCAGCGGCGTGCCCTCGCCCAGGGCGGTTTCGCGCCCGGTGTCGCGGGCGGCGGTGCTGGCGCTTCTGTCGAAATAGGGCGGGTTGACGATGACATGGTCGAACTGCTGTTCGCGCAGGGCAGCGGGCATCTCGGCAAGATCGCCGGTCACGACCGTCATCTCGATTCCGTTCTGGATGGCGTTGCGCCGCGCCAGTTCGGCGTAGTCCGGTTGCAGCTCCAGTCCGGTCAGGCGCAGGCCCTCGACCCGCCGCGCCACGCAGAGCCCCGCCACCCCCGCGCCGCAGCCCAGATCCAGCACCCTGTCGCCCGCCCGCGCCGGAATGCTGGCTGCCAGCAACACCGGATCGATCCCGGCCCGATACCCATCGCGTGGCTGGAGTATCCGCAGTTTGCCACCCAGGAACGCGTCGGTGCTCAGCCGGTCCTCGGGCCAGCCCTCAGCCATCCACGTCGATCCCGTTATCGGTCAGCGCCACGCGGGCGCGGTCGTAATCACGGGTCGCCACCATCAGGCGGCGGGGCAAAATCCCGATGGAGCCTTCGAGGACGCTCATGTTTACGTCCATTTCAAAGCAGTCTATACCCTCGCCCTGAAGCAAGGCGCGGGCAAAAGCGATGGCCGTGGGATCGTTGGTGCTGAGCAACTGTTTCATGGGGATGACTTAAGGGCACCGGGGGCGACTTGTCGACAGGTGTGACGGGAGTGTGATGGGATTGGACCACGCCGCGACGAAACCGCATGAACAACTGGCCCGGCATCTCGACAGCCGGATGAATGCCGTCAACGACCTGATCCGCGAGCGCATGGCCTCGCGTCACGCGCCGCGCATTCCGGAGGTCACGGCGCATCTGGTCGAAGCGGGCGGCAAGCGCCTGCGCCCGATGCTGACCCTGGCGAGCGCCGATCTGTGCGGCTATGGCGGCGTGTTCGACGTGCATCTGGCCGCAACGGTCGAGTTCATCCACACCGCCACGCTCTTGCATGACGACGTGGTGGACGAAAGCCGCCAGAGGCGCGGCCGGCCAACGGCCAACCTTCTGTGGGACAACAAGTCAAGCGTGCTGGTGGGCGACTACCTGTTCGCGCGGGCCTTTCAGCTGATGGTCGAGCCGGGCAACCTGCGGGTGCTCGACATCCTGTCGAACGCTGCCGCGGTGATCGCCGAAGGCGAGGTGCTGCAACTGAGCGCCGCGCGGGATCTGGCCACCGACGAAAGCGTCTATCTTCAGGTGGTGCGGGGCAAGACGGCGGCGTTGTTCTCGGCGGCGACCGAGGTCGGCGGCGTGATCGCCGAAGCGCCTGAGGCGCATATCAAGGCCCTGTTCGAGTACGGCGACGCGCTTGGCATAGCATTTCAGATTGTTGACGACCTGCTTGATTACCAGGGCGACAGCAGCGCCACCGGCAAGAATGTCGGCGATGATTTCCGCGAGCGCAAGTTGACCTTGCCGGTCATCAAGGCGATTGCTCTTGCCGACGATGAGGAGCGGGCCTTCTGGTCGCGCACCATCGAGAAGGGCAGGCAGGAGGATGGCGATCTGGATCGCGCGCTGGACCTGCTGAAGAAGCACGGCGCGCTAGAAGCCACGCGCGCCGATGCGCTGGAATGGGCCGCAAAGGCGCGTGCCGCCATCGAAACGCTCCCCGATCATCCGGTGCGCAAGATGCTGGCCGATATCGCCGATTACGTGGTGGCGCGGGTCAACTAGCGGCGTTGAGCCGGGTCGCGGCGACCCACCAGCCGGGAAAGCCTTCGCGCAGGCGGCCAGCGGCCGATGCGGCGGTTTCCGCGCCGAAATAGATTCCGAAACAGGTCGCCCCCGAGCCCGACATGCGCGCAAGCTGGCATCCCGGCGTTGCCGACAATGTCTCGAGAACCTGCCCTATGAGCGGCTGCAGGGACTGCGCGGGTGCCTCGAGATCATTGCGCATGGTTCGCAGCCACGCCACTGCATCGCCCGGATCGGTCAGCAGCGGCAGATCGTCGGGCATTGGCGGGTTCGCGGACGTTTCCATCCGCGCGAAGACCTCTTTCGTCGGGACTGCCGCGGCGGGGTTGATCAATACCGCATGAAGTGTGGGAAGACCCGCGACCGGGGTGATCTGCTCGCCGATACCGCGCATCCGTGCGGCGCGCGCTTCGAGGCATACGGGCACATCCGCCCCCAGCGACAGCGCATCATCGGGCAGGGGGCGTCCCGAAAGCTCGGAAAGTGCCTTGAGAACCGCGGCCGCATCGCTTGATCCGCCACCGAGGCCCGCGGCATTGGGCAGAAATTTCTGAAGGCGGATCCTGGCATCGAGGCCCATCAGCCGCGCGGCTCGCATCACCAGATTGTCGTCACCCTCGGGGACGCCACCGGCCATCGGCCCCTGGACGGTCAGTTCGGGCGTCTCGGCGAGGTCGATCTCGATCCGGTCGCCGATATCGGCGAACACGACGAGCGAGTCGAGCTCGTGATAGCCATTGTCGCGCCGCCCGGTGACATGCAGCGTCAGGTTTATCTTGGCCGGGGCGAAGGCCTCAATCACTGCCGTTGGCCACTTTCAACGGCGGCGCGCCCTCTTCCTTGAGCACCTGGTCCAGCCCGACCTCGAGCTTGCGGCGGATGCGTTCGGGGTCGATATCGGGCGCGGGGCTTTCCGGGTCGATCAGCGACAGGGCGCGTTTCCACTGGAAGGTGGCCTCGGTCTTGCGCCCGACCGCCCATAGCACGTCACCCAGATGATCGTTGACGACCGGGTCCACGGGCATCAGTTCCGCGGCGCGCTCCATGTGGCCGATCGCCTCGTCATAGCGATCCAGCCGATAGAGCGCCCAGCCGAGGCTGTCGACGATATAGCCGCTGTCGGGCTGCGCCTCGACGGCTTGTTCGATCATCTCCAGGGCCTCGTCGAGCTTCATCTGATGTTCGACCAGCGAATAGCCGAGATAGTTCAGCACCTGCGGATGACCGGGGTTGAGTTCCAGCGCGCGGCGGAAATCGGCCTCGGCCTTGTCCCATTGGTCCAGCCGCTCGTAGCAGATCGCGCGGGCGTAATGCACGAACCACTGATCGGTTTCGTTCGCGCTGAAGATCTCCAGCGCGCGGTTATACGCGGCGACGGCGGCCTCGTAGTTTTCAAGCTGCCGGTTCAGATCGCCGGAGGCCACATGCACCGAAGGCAGGTCGGGATGGGTTTCGGCCAGTTGCTTGAGCACCTCGACCGCGGCGTCGGTCTTGCCGGCGCGGCGCAGGCTTTCAGCGCGCCCCAGTTCGGCAGCATGGAACGCGGGGTTGTCGCGCGGAACGCGCCGATAGGTTTCGGTCGCCAGTTCGTAGCGCCCGAGGCTTTCGAGAAGTTCGGCCGACATCAGGATGGCGTCCACATGCGCCGGGTTCAGCCGCTCGGCGACGCGCGCGTAAAGCAGCGTGTATTCATCGCCGGTATCGGACATCAGCGCCCGCCCCAGCGAATAGAACACTTCGGCAAGCCCCTCGCGGGCGGTCTGGATACGCGAGAACGGGACCTGTTCACCTGCGGCCAGCCGTTCGCGCAAATGCGCGACCTCGGGGTCGAGATCGGCGATGAACACATCGTCGATCAGCGCGACCGCATCGTCGTTGCGCTCGAGCTGGCTCATGACTTCGGCCCAGGCCAAGGTGCCGCTGCGGGTGCTTTGCAGGGGGCCGTCCTCGTTCCCGGCAAAGATGGCGTTCGCGCTTTCAAAATCGCCGACCGAGGCCAAAGCGAGCGCCTTGTGGTACAGGCCAAAGCTGCGCAGGCCGCGTTGGTCGGCCACCTCGTCGAAATGTTCGAGCGCGGTGCGCATGTCGCCCTTTCCAAGATAGGCCCAGGCGGCGATCAGCCCGTCGGCCAGCGGGCCGATGCCGCGACCGTCTTCGATACGCTTCAGAAGCGCATCATAGTCCTCGTTCTGTGCCTCGTTCTGGATCAGCGCGATATATGCGATCTGGCTTTGCAGATCGTCGCTTTCCATCTTGCGGGCGATCGGCAGGGCCTGGTCGAACTGCCCCAGTGCCATATGCGCGAAGGTGGCGTTCTCAAGGATCACCGGGTTCGAGGGATCGCCGGCCAGCGCCTTGGTGAAATACTCGGCTGCGGCGGCGAAATCGTTCTCGTAGCGCGCCTGACGGGCGGACAGATAGGCACCGATCGCCTCGTCGGCCGATACCGGCGGCGCTGTCAGGGGCAACATCGCGGCGGTGATCAAGGCGCAAAGGGTTTTTGAAGTCACGTCAGCCTGCCTCGGATCTTTATGGAATATGGGATGAACCTAGTATGACGCGCCCGCCAAGGCAATGCGGGGCGACCACCGGCCGCCCCGCTCGCGCGATTTTGCGCACCCCGTCACATATTGGGATAGTTCGGTCCGTCGCCGCCCTGTGGAGTGACCCAGTTGATGTTCTGGGTCGGGTCCTTGATATCGCAGGTCTTGCAGTGGACGCAGTTCTGGAAGTTGATCACGAAGCGGGGCTCCTGCCCTTCTTCGCGGACCACCTCGTAAACCCCCGCCGGGCAATAGCGCTGCGCCGGTTCGTCATATTTCGGCAGGTTCACATCGATCGGCACGCTGGGATCCTTCAGCGTCAGGTGGCAGGGCTGGTTTTCCTCGTGATTGGTCATCGAGAAGCTGACATTGGTCAGACGATCGAAGCTCAGCTTGCCGTCGGGCCTTGGATAGGCGATCTCCTTGTGCTTGTCGGCAGGCTCGGTCGCTGCGGCGTCGGTCTTGCCGTGGCCAAGCGTGCCAAGCAGAGAGAAGCCAAGCGTGTTGGTCCACATGTCGAACCCGCCGATCGCCAGCGATGCCCCCAGGCCGAACTTCGACCAGAGCGGCTTGACGTTGCGCACCTTCTTGAGGTCCTTGCCGATGGCGCCGCTGCGCACTTCGGTTTCGTAATCGCTGAGCTCGTCGCTGGCGCGGCCCGCTTCGATGGCGGCATGGGCGGCCTCGGCGGCAGCCTTGCCCGACAGCATGGCGTTATGGTTGCCCTTGATGCGCGGCACGTTGACCATCCCCACCGAACAGCCCAGCAACGCCACGCCGGGCGCGACCATCTTCGGCATCGACTGATAGCCGCCCTCGGAAATGGCGCGCGCACCGTAAGCCACGCGCTTGCCGCCTTTCAGAAGCTCGGCCACCATCGGGTGATGCTTGAAGCGCTGGAACTCCATGTAGGGGTAAAGATGCGGGTTCTTGTAGTTCAGGTGAACCACGAAGCCGACATAGACCTGATTGTTTTCGAGGTGATAGATGAAGGACCCGCCGCCCGCGTTCTTGCCAAGCGGCCAGCCCATCGTGTGCGTGACTTCGCCCTCGTTGTGCTTGTCAGGATCGATTTCCCAGATTTCCTTCATCCCGAGGCCGAATTTCTGCGGCTCTTTCCCGGCACTGAGATCGTATTTGGCGATCACTTCCTTGGCGAGGCTGCCGCGCACGCCTTCGGAGAGGAAGACATATTTGCCATGCAGTTCCATGCCCGGTTCATAGGAGGGGCCGGGCGTGCCGTCGGGGTTCTTGCCGAACTCGCCGGCCACGACGCCCTTGACCTCGCCATTCTCGCCATAGATCACTTCGGAACAGGCCATGCCGGGGAACACTTCGACCCCCAGTTCCTCGGCCTGCTCGGCCATCCAGCGGCAGACATTGCCCATCGAGACGATGTAATTGCCGTGGTTGTTCATCAGCGGCGGCATAGGGAAGTTCGGCACGCGGATCTTGCCGCCCTCACCCAGCATGTAGAAATTGTCCTGCCTGACCGGGGTGTTCAGCGGTGCGCCCTTGTCCTTCCAGTCGGGGATCAGCGCATCGAGGCCGCAGGGGTCCAGCACCGCGCCCGACAGGATATGCGCCCCGACTTCCGAACCCTTCTCCAGCACGACAACCTCGCGCGAGGGGTCAAGCTGCTTCAGGCGGATCGCGGCGCTCAGGCCTGCTGGCCCGGCCCCAACGATCACGACATCGTATTCCATGGCTTCGCGTGTCACTTCGGACATGAGGTGCATCCTTTCCCAAGGCGTAGCTGGCAGGTAACAAAGTTGCGCATGTGGTTAGCGCGCCGCTGCGCCGAAGGTCAATTGAAACACGACGTAATCACGTGGTGAAAGCGGCAAAAGACCCATTTAGGCGATCCGATCGTCACTGGCGGGGCATCGCCTATTGCAATGTCCCGCCGGGTCGGGGCAATCTGCCCCGAACTCGAAAAAATACCTGACGGGGCCATATGTTCGGCTTCGCAACGACCGTGGACTGTTGAAATGGAAAAGATCCCGATGACCCGCAGGGGCCACTCCGCCCTTGAGGCCGAGCTCAAGCATCTAAAATCCGAGGAACGCCCGGCCATTATCCGCGCGATTTCCGAGGCGCGCGAGCATGGCGATCTGTCCGAGAATGCCGAGTACCATTCCGCCAAGGAAAAGCAGTCCTTCATCGAGGGGCGGATCAAGGAACTCGAAGGCGTGATCAGCCTCGCGGAGGTGATCGACCCCACCAAGCTGAAAGGCCCGATCAAGTTCGGCGCGACCGTCACGCTGGTGGATGAAGACACCGACGAGGAAAAGACCTGGCAAATCGTCGGCGAATACGAGGCCGATATCGAACAGGGCCTTCTGAACATGAAATCGCCCATCGCACGCGCCCTGATCGGCAAGGAAGAGGGCGACAGCGTTGAAGTGCGCACACCCGGTGGCGAGCGATCTTACGAAGTGCTAAAGATCGCGTATATCTGACAGGCACCTAACATCATGGCCGAGCGCAAGGATTCGCCCGCAACCCCGCTGGGGGTCTATGACCGAACCATCAAGGAGCGAATCACCGGGATCGAGGTGATCGCCCTCGCGTTGTCGCTCGTCTGGCTGTTGGGCGCCGCGGTCTTTTTCATCGTTCTCGATACCGGCCCGGATGCCGCCTCGCCCGGCGGAATCCTGCGGTTCATCATGATCATGCTGGCGATCTTCATGCCGGTGGCGATGATCTGGGTGGCGGCCACGGCGGCACGGGCGTCCCGCGTGATGCGCGAGGAAAGCCAGCGCCTGCAGGCCGCGATCGATGCGATCCGCCAAGCCTATGTGGCGCAGAACCAGGGGCGCAATACGGTCAGCGAACCCTCGGTCACGCGCAAGCTGGACGAGATCGCCGCCGCGCAGCGCAAGGCCGAGACCGCGCTGGCGATGTTCACCTCGACGCGGCAGGGCGAGGCAGCGCCGGCGCCGACGCCTGCGCCGGTTCCGACGGAGGCGGGCGAGGACGATCAGGTGTCGCTGCCGCTGGGCACGACCGCCGAGGACATGCAGCCTCCGCTGGGGCGCGCGGATTTCATCCGGGCGCTGAACTTTCCCGAAACGCCCGACGATCGAGACGGATTTGCCGCCCTGCGCAAGGCCCTGAAGGACCGCCAGACCGCGCAATTGATCCAGGCGGCGCAGGACGTTCTGACATTGCTGTCGCATGACGGGATCTACATGGACGACCTCAGCCCCGACATGGCCCGCCCAGAGCTGTGGCGCCGTTTTGGCGCGGGCGAGAGGGGGCGTGCGGTTGCGGCGCTGGGCGGGGTGCGGGACCGCTCGTCGCTGGCGCTGACGGCGGCGCGGATGAAGCAGGATTCGATCTTCCGCGACGCGGCGCATCATTTCCTGCGCCTGTTCGACCGGATGTTCACCCAGTTCGCCGAAACCGCCACGGATGCGGAAATCTCGGAACTCTCGGATACGCGCACCGCCCGGGCCTTCATGCTTCTGGGCCGAGTCGCGGGGACGTTCCACTGAATTTGTTGTTGTTTGCCAGTTGCTTACATCCGCTCTATTGCCCCGCGCGTAAATCGCGCTCATGATGCCGCCCAAGGAGAAATGACACATGCGCAAGTTTCTGGTTGTTCTGGACGATAGCCGTGAGTGCCTCAACGCGATGCGGTTCGCGGCGATGCGGGCGGCGAATACGAAAGCCGGGGTCGAGGTGCTGGCGGTGATCCCGCCCGAGGAATTCAACCACTGGATCGGGGTCGGCGACATCATGCGCGAGGAGGCGCGTGAGAGGATCCACGCCCATTTCGAGGTCTTCGCCAAATGGATGCGCGACAAGCAAGGCATTGATCCTGAACTGGTAATTCGCGAAGGCGAGCCGGTCAGCGAGATCATCGCGCAGGTCCAGGACGACCCGGAAATCGGTGTTCTGGTGCTGGGTGCGGGGACCGGAAAAGGCGGACCGGGGCCGCTGGTGACGCAGCTCACGAAGAACTCGGGCACCCTGCCGATCCCGGTCACGATCGTGCCCGGCGACCTGAGCAAGGAGCGTCTGGAGACGATCACCTGAGCCGCCGCGCAGCGTACAAAACGTCCGGTTTGTACGGCGGTTTCGTACGCAATCCGACCCCTGTGGCGCAGCTTTCGTACAGAACGCCGCCGCGCCCCCGGCGTGACGCTGCATTTACCCGCCCTTAACCCTTTTGCGCGACGCTGCCCGGTATCCCCCGTCCCCGGCGGGGTGTTCGGGCCAGAGCGGCCATCCGCATTCCGTGCTGACCCTTTTGGGTATCTTCAATTCGGCGCGACGACGGCGCCACAGGAGCCATGTAGTGTTGTTTGAAAATCGGTGCTCACTTACAGGAACGGCTCATGGCGTTCAGAAGGCCGTTCCAGATGAAACAGCAGATTGCATTTACCAGATTGCCGGACATCGATCCGGCCGAGATCATTGCACATATGTCCGACCCCCGGGTCGCGGAGCATATGCCGCTTCTGACGTCCGGATGGGATGAAACGACCGTGGCCGATTTCGTCGCCGCCAAAGAGGCGTGCTGGAGCCGCGATGGGCTTGGCCATTGGGCCATTCTGTCAGACAACACATACGTCGGTTGGGGTGGCTTTCAAAAAGAGGGAGACGAGTGGGATTTCGGTCTTGTTCTGAAACCGGAGTCTTTTGGATTGGGTGCTCGCATCTTGAGAAAAGCGATCGATTTCGCGATCGAGAACGAGCGTATCCCGTTCATCACCTTTCTGCTGCCGCCGTCACGGAGAAACCTGGGGGCGCTGAAACGGCTTGGGGCCGAGTTCATCGGTGAGATTGACTACGATGGAGCGACGTTTCTCAAATACCGGTTGAATACCGCATGATCGCTTCGGTTCGGATACCGGCCATCAGCACCATTTGCAGCGAATGGGTGCAATGAGCCCTTTGTGGCGCGGTAAACGAGCCGTGCAGCGTCGGGCCGCGGTTCGGCGATCCGACGCTGGTGATCTGGCACTTTATCCCAGCCAAGTCCCCGTGACCTCCGAACCTGCGCCAAGATCAGCCAAATCGCCGTGCCGGGGGGCGGCCCGGCGATGCGCGGCGGCCTGCGGCCTTGATTCCGCGCAGGCGGCCTGCAACCAACGACGGTAATGTCCCGCATTGCGGTCCTCGGCGCCGCTTGCCGCGAATGGCCGGGTTGAGCCCAAATTGACATACTTCAGAAATGCTGCTCCTCTGGAATGGAGGCAATTCTTGTTCAAATGGACTGCAGAGATGCGCAACGGTTCTGCGTGCAAAGTAAATCCTGATAGCGCATCAATTCCCGACATCCTGACACTCGTTCAACAGGCGTTTGCTTCTATGGAGGCGCGTATCGACCCACCTTCATCGATGCATCGGCTTACGGTCAGCAGTATCAGAGACGCATGCGCGGCAGGCGAGGTCTGGACGATTGGCGACAAACCTGATGCCTGCATATTCACAAAGAAAAAGGGGGATTACTTATATATCGGCAAGCTGTCTGTGCGGGAGGACATGAGAGGGCGAGGATTGGCGCGCGCATTGGTCGAGCTGGCTGAAACGCGAGCGAAGATGATGGGACTGTCTGGCCTGGAGCTGGAGACAAGGATAGAGCTGACCGAAAACCATGAAACGTTCCGGCGGCTGGGGTTCGTCAAATCCGGAGAAGGGGCGCATAAGGGCTTTGAACGTTCGACCTATATAATTATGCGAAAGAACATAGCTGCGGATTGAAGGCCGCTTTGTCCGCACCGAAGGCTTCCATGCACATCCGCAGCGAACGCCCGCAACCCGCCCGCGTCTGCGCCCCACCCAGGCGGGAAACGTTTTCCATCTCTATACAAACCCCGCGTTAAGCGATATTGCGCGAGACTTCCGCCCAGGGCGAAGCGCCGGGCGGGTCATGTTCCCCAGGAAAAGAACCAGACCCTTGAAAAAAACGATTGCAGATGCGCTGGCCCGCAAGGGTTATGATGTCTTGACCCCTGTTCAGATGGCGGTCAGCCGGGCGGAGCTGGCCGGGCGGGACCTTCTGGTCTCGGCGCAGACCGGGTCGGGCAAGACCATCGGCTTCGGGCTGGCGATTGCGCCGACCCTGCTGGGCGAGGGCGATGCGTTCGGCCCGGCGGGCGCGCCGCTGGCCTTGATCATCGCGCCGACCCGCGAACTGGCGATGCAGGTCAAGCGCGAGCTTGGCTGGCTTTACGCCGATGCGGGTGCGGTTCTGGCCTCTTGTGTCGGGGGCATGGACATGCGCGACGAGCGCCGTGCGCTGGCGCGGGGCGCGCATATCGTTGTCGCGACGCCGGGGCGGCTGCGGGATCATATCATGCGCGGGTCCATCGACCTTGGGTCTGTGCGCGCGGTGGTGCTGGACGAGGCGGACGAGATGCTCGACCTCGGGTTTCGCGAGGACCTGGAGTTCATCCTCGACGAGACGCCGAAGGAGCGCCAGACGCTGCTGTTCTCGGCCACGGTGCCCAATGCCATCGCCAAGCTGGCGCAAAGCTATCAGCGCGATGCGGAGCGGATCTCGACCGTGGGCGAGCAGAAGCAGCATGCGGATATCGAATACCGCGCCATGATGGTGGCAGCGCGCGACAGCGAAAACGCCGTGATCAACGTGCTGCGCTATTACGAGGCGCCCAATGCGATCGTGTTCTGCAATACGCGCGCGATGGTGGCACGCCTGACGACGCGCCTGTCGAACCGGGGGTTTTCGGTTGTCGCCCTGTCCGGGGAGCTGACGCAGAGCGAGCGCTCGAACGCGTTGCAGTCGATGCGGGACGGGCGCGCGCGGGTCTGTGTGGCGACGGATGTGGCGGCGCGGGGCATCGACCTGCCCAATCTCGATCTGGTGGTTCACGCCGAGTTGCCCGGCAGTCATGAGACGCTGTTGCACCGATCCGGGCGAACGGGACGCGCGGGGCGCAAGGGGGTCAGTGCGCTGGTCGTGGTGCCCGCGTCGCGCAAGAAGGCGGAGCGGATCCTGAAATTCGCCAAGCTGACGGCCGCGTGGGGCGAGGCGCCCTCGGCGGCGGATGTCGATGCGCGCGACCGGGTGCGGATGCTGGAAGGCGACGATTGGCAGGCGGGGGTGAGCGAGAGCGAGCGCGAGTCGGTCGATCAGCTGGTCGCGATGTTCACGCCCGAGCAGATCGCCGTCGCCTATCTGCGCCAGTATCAGCTGCGCCATGCCGCCCCCGAGGAGCTGAGCGCGGTCAATGCCGCCGCGCCCAAGCCGCGTGCGGCCTTCGGGCCAAGCGTGTGGTTCTCGCTGTCGGAGGGGCGAAACCAGGCCGCGTCACCGCGTCATGTATTGCCGATGATCTGCAAGGCGGGGGACCTGACCAAGGACGATATCGGGGCGATCCGGATTGCCGACGATCTGTCCTATATCGAGATCCGCGAGGCCAGCGTGCCCGGTTTCCTGGATGCGATCGGACCTGACATGAAGATCGAGGGCGACAAGCGGATCGTGCGTCTGGAAGGCGCGCCGGATGTACCCGCCTTCCGGCCTGGGCGGCCGGAACGGGCGCCGGGGGCGGATGCGGGGCCGCGCAAAGGCGGCGCAAAGCCGATTGACTGGAACGATGCGCCCGAGCCGCGCCGGCGCAAACCCAAGCCCGAACATCGCGGTGACGCGAAGCCGCCGAAGCGAAAGCCGAAGGCAGAGGCCCCCGATCCCGCGGTCCATGCGCCGCTTGGCGTCAAGAAACGCGGGGCGCCGGGGGGCGCCGGACCCGCGTCCAAGGACCATGCACGCCCTGCGCCCAGGAAGGCTGCGGGCAATGCGCCGCGCAAGGACGAGGGCAAGCCGCGCCGCGAAGGCCCCAAAGGCCCGCCGCCCCCGAAAGGGAAGCCCAACAGCAAGAAGAACCGCGCCCGCGCGGCGGCGAACAAGGCCGCCGCCAAGGCCGCGGGCAAGGGCGGGCATTCGGCTCCGAAGCGGCGGTAAGGTCGGGGGTGCGGGCGCAACAGCCCGGCCACACACCCGCCCGTCAGCGCATCACGCGGTCAGGGGGCCTGAGACCGGCTTGATCGCCGAAGGCTGTTCGCGGTTGGCGAGGAAGGCGGGGCGCGGCGCGGGGGCCGCGAAGGGCGTTCCGACGGCGTTCGACATGGCATTGTAGACGAAGAACGCGTTGGCGCGGGGGTCGGGGGTGATGTTGCCGTTCGAGCCGTGCAGCGTGTTGCACTCGAAGAAGATCACCGTGCCGGTCCCGCCTTCGGCGGATGCGATGCCGGACTGGCGCGCCAGCCGGGCGATGGTTTCGGGTTGCGGCACGCCCACCTTCTGCTGTTTGAGCGAGGTTTCGTGGTTTGCCTCGGGGGTTTCGCCGACACAGCTGATGAACAGGTTCTGAGAGCCCGGCACCAGCAGGAGCGGTCCGTTATGCGGCCCGTTCGGGGTGAGCAGCACCGACGCCGACACCGCGCGCATCCGGGGCATCCCGTCTTCGGCGTGCCAGGTCTCGAAATCCGAGTGCCAGTAGAATTCCTTGCCGGCAAAGCCCGGTTTGTAGTTGAGCCGCGACTGGTGAAGATAGACCTGATCGCCCAGAAGGAACTCGGCCACGCCGGCCAGGCGGGAATCGCAGGCCAGCCGGCGGAATGCCCTGGAATGGCGATCGAGACGGAACACGGTGCGCACCGCGTCACTGTCGGGTTCGCGGATCACGTCCTCGTCGGGAAAGTCGGTGCCGCCGTTGCGCAGGGCATCGGCGGTTTCTGTCAGCATCCGCAGTTCATCCGGCGAAAAGAGATCGCGGCGGATGAGATAGCCGTTCTCGGCGTAGGAGTCGGCTTCGGCCTTCGAGATCGGTGCATCCACGGACCAGTCGGACCATAGCACCGGGTCCTTGCGGTCTGAAAGCCGCTCTTGCCCCGGAACCCGCGTGGGGTAGGCGTCTTGGGCGGCTTTCAGATTGGGTCGTGACTGCATGTTCATGGCGTGCCTCCTTTCTGTCTTGCCTATGGGCAACAACCGGCCGGTTGCGGTCCGGTTCCAGAAAGTTTCCGCCCGAAGCGGTGCGGGTCAGCGCGGTTTGACGGGCTTTTCGCCGATCGGGCCGCCGGCCTGTTTCCAGCCGCTGAAACCGTCCGAGACATGCGAGACATTGGCGAGGCCCATCTCATGAGCGGTGCGCGCTGAGAGGGCCGAGCGCCAGCCAGAGGCGCAGTAAAAGACGAAGCGGTCGCCGCTTTGAAACTGCGGCTTGGCATAGGGGCTTTCGGGGTCGATCCAGAATTCCAGCATGCCGCGCGGGCAATGGAAGGCGCCGGGGATCATGCCTTCGCGTTCGAGTTCGCGCGGGTCGCGCAGATCGACGAAGGTCACGCCCTCCTGTCCGTGCAGGGCGAGCATCTCGCTGGCGGGGGCGTGGTCGATCACGGCATTGGCTTCTGCCACCATGTCGCTGGCTTTCTTCATGGGTCCTGGTCCTCCTGTTCGCTGGGCGGACCCTAGAACTTTGCGGGGCGCATGAAAAGGTGGGCCGGATGCTTGACTTCGCGCAAGCGCTGGCGCAGGGCAAAGGCAAGGAAAAGGACCCTGGAAATGAACGACAAGCCCATGAAACCCCGCAGCCGCCAACAGGTCTATACGCTGCTGGTCGAGATCGGCCGCAAGGAGGGCGACGGGCTGCCCGCCAAGGCGACCGGCGCGGCGCTGATGGTCTATGCCTCGGGCGTGTCAGAGGAAGAGGCGGTGCGCGAGACGGTGGCGGTCCTGAAGCAGGCCGATACCGCGCCGCTTGACGTGTCGGGCTATGGCACCCTGGAAGAGCGCGAGGCCGAGGGGCATGATATCAGCGACGAGGAGCGCGCGTTGATGCAGCGCGCGCTGGACGAGAACGCGGTGATCGTTGCGCAGGTCACGCCGTTCTACGACTAGGCGGCGCGTTCCATCGCGAGGGTGATTGCCTCGAAGGGTTTGAGCACCGGCCAGACGGGTCTGGGATGTTCGGGCAGGCGGGACCGGTCGGCCCCCGCCAGCACCGATTGCACCAGATGTTCGGATTTGCGCCGCAGCCGCCCGATATAAAGGCTTTCGATGGCGCATCCGGCGGCGAGGATCGCCTCGTGCCCCGGCAATAGCAGGTGGTGATAGGTCACAAGCTCCGGCCCCGACGCATAGAGCGCCGAGACCCCGTTGACGAGGTGGCGCGCGGGCACCAGCACCGCTTCGCGCCCGAACATGTATTCCACCTGGCTGCCACCGATCACCAGGCGCTGCTGGGGGGCCACCACGATATCGCGTTGCAGCCCGAAATAGGGCGCCCGCAGGCGCACCGGGCGGAACGAGCCGCGCGCGGGCACGGTGCGCGACACCTTGCGCAGGATGGGCACGCAATCGCCGGTATCGGTCATCACCAGGTCGCCGCGGTGCAGGCGGGCGGTCTCGACCTGTCCGTTAGGCGTGGCGAGGGGCACGCGGCTGGTCAGTGCGGGCATCGGGCCGACGGGCTCGATCCGGGTCGAGATGGCGAGGAAGTCCACGTCATGCCCGATCCGGCGCAGGTCGGGCCGGGTGGCGAGCGACTGGGCATCCGACAGCAGCAGGGGATGCGGCGGGGCGATGGCGACGGAATGGATGATGTCGCTTTCGGGGCGCTCCAGCGTCAGGCGGCCCCAGCGGGCGGGCGCATCCCAGCTATAGGTCAGGCGCACGATATCGGTGCGTCCGTCCGGGTCGTGGGGCAGGGTGGCGTGACGGATGTCGTCGCCCTGGGTTTCGACCAGGATGATGCCGCCGCCCGGCAATGCCCGCAACGTCAGGCTGGCGGGCCAGGGATGGTCGCGGTGAAAGGCCAGAAGCGTTTGCGGCCGCCCATCGGGCGAGAGCCGCGTTTCCAGAAGCAGCGTGCCGCGCGGCAGGATCTGATCGGCGCCGCCGCGCGGCGGACCGGCATCTTGACTGTCGGGATTTCCAAGGCCTTGCGGGCAGAAGCGCCCGCCATGTTGATCGGAGATCGCGATCCAGCTCATCAGCGTCAGGCCGCCCTCTGGTTTAACAACAGCTGCGCCTCGTAACGGCGCAGGATACGCCGCGCCGCCGGGCTGTAGCCGGTGCCGCTGGCGGGGTCGATCTCGGGGAAGATGGCCATGATCTCGGCGATGATCTCGGCCTCGAAGCAATGTTCGATCTGCGGGCCGGGCAGGAAGCTTTCGGTTTCCAGCCCCTGCGAATAGACCACCTGATGACGGTCGAACATGAGGTGGAAATATTCGACCATGCCGCCTTCGACGCGCAGGATGCTGTGATCGTTGACGAGGTCGCGCGCGGCGACCAGCACCTCGGGTTCGCCGAACAGGATCTCGGCGAGGCTGTCGCGGATCAACACCCGGTGCAGCGGCGACACCAGAAGGTCGCGATGCGCGCCCAATGTGTTTGCGCGGATATGGATGGGGGCGAAATCGCCCGTCGCGGCGACTTCGCGCCGTCCGATCCAGCGCAATGGCTGCGGGCCGTCATCCTTGGTCAGGACCATGTCGCCGGGCGTCAGGCATTCGACCGGCACTTCGCCCTGTGGGGTCGACAAGAGGGTGCCCGCAGTGAAGCAGGGCACGGAATCGACATTGACGAAGCCGGTATCGGTCTGACCCGTGGAACTGGCGACCTCGTAGGTGAATGACATGGTTTCGATATCACCATCGCCCACCAGCGTGACCGTGCCATTGGCATTGACCTGCACCTGCTGGCCGGTGGCCAGGGTGACGGTATCGCCCGCGCTGACCGCCTGCCCGTTGATATGGGTGATCGAGAGCGTGCCGCCGGTGTTGTTCTCGTCATTGCCCAGCAGGTCCAGCGTCTTGGAGCCGTCCGGGTAGAGCGTGACGTTGTCGTCCATCGCCACCAGCGTCGTCTGGACACTGTCGGCGGCGATCAGGAGGCTGGAATCATAGGAACTGTCGACCACGTCGGCGATGCCGATCCGGATCGAGTTCAGCTCGCCGGAATTGACCGGGATCGTCAGCGTCATGGTGACGGTGAAGCCGTCCATCTCGGTGTTGAACTGGCTTGAGCTGTTGTCGTTGTAGAGGTTGGCGTTGTTGGTGGCGTTGAGGTTGTTGGGGTCGGTATCGCCATCGCCCACTGAAAGCGGAATCTGCTGACCGTTGACCCAGACGCCGACGAAATCCTGGTAGATGCCGGTCTCGTATTCGGGGAATTCCTCGGAGGCGAAGACGAATTTCATCGTCAGCGTATCGCCGTCGGGCGTGAAATCCACATCGAGGAACGAAGCATCGTAGGTGTTGGTCCCCGCCGCCGCGTTGAACATCGCGTCGTTGTCGATGCCGCTCGTGTCGGTCGAGGTGTTGGTGTTCTGGTTCGCCTGGGGATTGTTCCACCATTGCCAGCTGGGCGCGCCCGAATTGGTGAAGTCGCTGGCGCGACCGGTCGAGAAGATCACGCCGGTATCGGCGGGCGCGACGCCGGGAGAGATCGTGTCGGCGTTGCTGTAGATGCCCGACGAACTGGCGGCGCCTGAATAAGACGCGCTTTGGATCGAAACACCGTCGCCGAAGATCAATTGCGCCATATCCAGCGCCGACGCCGATGTGTTGATCGGAAGTTTGCTTGCCGCAACCATATGTCTTGCCCCAATCGTCCGGGACAGCGCAAAATACAGCCGGGCGGGTTGATCCCGCCACTATGGTTCGGACTTGAATTCTGTCCGCTCGATCGCGGGCCTATTGCGGCCCTGCTGAATTTTACCCTGCCTCGGGTCGTTATTATTGTTTTCTTTCTAGCAGATCGCTTACGTCTTGTTAACCAAATTCGGACCAATACCTGCGCGTGCGACATTTGCGCTTTGACGCGAAGCGCGCTAGGCGATGGAAAACCCCCGAACAGGACTTTGTGAGACGCCATGAAAAAGCCGATTGTCGATCCCGTCCAGCTGACCGCCGACCTGGTGCGCTGCCCTTCGGTCACGCCGCGCGAGGGCGGCGCGATCACGCTTCTCGAAACGCTGCTGAGCGACGCGGGCTTCGCCTGCACCCGCATCGAGAGGGGCGGGGTCTCCAACCTGTTCGCGCGCTGGGGCAACAAGGGCGCCGCCCGGAGCTTTGGCTTCAACGGCCATACCGATGTGGTGCCGGTCGGTGACGAGGCGGCCTGGAGCCTGCCGCCCTTCGGCGCCGAAGAGAAGGATGGCAAGCTCTGGGGGCGCGGCGCGACCGACATGAAGTCGGGGGTCGCGGCCTTCGTCGCGGCGGCGATCGATCATGTGACCCATACGCCGCCCGAGGACGGCGCGGTGATCGTGACCATCACCGGCGACGAGGAGGGCGATGCCGAGGACGGCACCAGCGCGATCCTCGACTGGATGGCCGAAGAAGGCGAGCGCATGGATGTCTGCGTGGTCGGCGAACCGACCTGCCCCGAGACCCTGGGCGACATGATCAAGATCGGGCGGCGCGGGTCGATGACGGCGTGGTTCACCATCACCGGCAAGCAGGGCCATTCCGCCTATCCGCATCGCGCCTGCAACCCGATGCCCGCGATGGCACGGCTGATGGACCGCCTGTCGAGCCGCCAACTCGACGAGGGCACCGAGCATTTCGACCCCTCGACGCTGGCCGTGGTGACCATCGACACCGGCAACGCGGCGAGCAACGTCATTCCCGCGCAGACCCGCGCGGCGGTGAATATCCGCTTCAACGACGCCCATGACAGCGACAGCCTGATCCGCTGGATGCAGGAAGAGCTGGACCGGGTCGCCGGGGAGTTCGGCATCAGCGGCGACATGAAGGTCAAGGTTTCGGGCGAGAGTTTCCTGACGCCGCCGGGGCCGCTTTCGGAGCTGGTCGCCAGCGCGGTCGAGGCCGAGACCGGCGTGATGCCGGTGCTGTCGACCACGGGCGGCACCTCGGATGCGCGCTTCGTCAAGGATCACTGCCCGGTGGTGGAATTCGGGCTGGTGGGCAAGACCATGCACCAGGTCGACGAGCATGTCGAACTGGCGTTGATCCCACGCCTGCGTGATATCTATGGCCGCATCCTGAGAGATTATTTCGCGTGACGGACGGGGCGGCGGCGCAGGGCGGCGGAAGGCTCGAGATCGGCCCGACCGGCGATCTGGAGACCTGCCTTGCGCTGCGCCGCCGCGTCTTTATCGAGGAGCAGGGCGTCAGCGAGGCCGACGAGCAGGACGGGCGCGACGGCGCGGCGCAGCATCTTCTGGCAAGGCTGGATGGCCGCCCGGTGGGCTGCGCGCGCATCCTGCTCAAGGGCGAGAGCGCCAAGATCGGCCGGGTCTGCGTGCTGCCGGGCGCGCGCGGCGCGGGGCTTGGCGCGGCGCTGATCGGCGCCTGCCTCGATCACCTGCGCGGGCAGGCGGGGGTGACACGCGCGGTGCTCGGCGCGCAGACCCATGCGCTGGGCTTTTACGAGCGCCTGGGCTTTGTCGCCTTCGGGGAACCCTATATGGATGCGGGCATCCCCCATCGTGACATGGAGCGGCATCTGTGATCCGCCGCCGGCTGGTCGTCATGCTCAAGGAGCCGCGACCGGGGCGGGTCAAGACGCGGCTGGGGCGCGAGATCGGGATGGTGCCTGCCGCCTGGTGGTTTCGCCACCAGGTCGCCGCCCTTCTGCGCCGCATCGAGGATCCGCGCTGGCAGGTGGTGCTGGCCGTGTCGCCCGACCGTGCCGGGCTGCAAAGCCGGGTGTGGCCCGCGCATCTGGCGCGCGTGGCGCAGGGCGGCGGCAACCTTGGCGACCGGATGGGGCGCATCCTGCGCCAAATGCCGCCCGGCCCGGTCTGCATCGTCGGCGCGGATATTCCCGGCATCCGGAGGGCGCATGTGGCGCGCGCCTTTGGTTGTCTTGGCGCGCATGACGCGGTCTTTGGTCCGGCGCCCGACGGAGGATTCTGGCTGGTGGGGATGAAGCGCGTCGCACCGCCGCCGCCGGGTCTGTTCGAGGGGGTGCGCTGGTCAGGCGAACATGCGCTGAGCGACAGTATTGCAAGCCTTGGCGGGCGGGCGCGGGTGGCGATGTGCGATGCCTTGGCCGATGTGGATCGCGCCGCGGACCTCAGGTGATGGGGGCGCTGCCCCCGTCGCCGCAGGCGGCGACTCCCCCGAGGTATTTCCGGCCAGATGAAGCTGTGGGGAAAGCAGTCAGCAGGGGGCGGGCGGGCCTATTCCTGCGTGGCAAGCCGTCGGCATTCGTGCTAGGCGGAGATCATGAGCCAGATGCCCAGCAAAGATGAGATCCTTCAGTGGATTTCCGACAACCCCACCCTGACCTCGAAGCGCGATATCGCCAAGGCTTTCGGGATCAAGGGGGCAGCGCGAATCGATCTCAAGCGGATCCTGAAGGAGCTTGAGGAAGAGGGGCATCTGGAGAAGCGCAAGAAGACCTATCGCGATCCCGAAAAGCTGCCGCCCGTAAGCGTGTTGCAGGTGTCGGGGCAGACCTCGGATGGCGAATTGCTGGCGCGGCCGCTGGAATGGCAGGGCGAGGGCGTGGAGCCGGTGGTTCTGCTCTTGCCGCGCGCCAGCGACCCGGCGCTGGGCGAGGGCGATCGCATCCTGGCGCGCCTGCAGGAGGTCAAGGGCGAGGCGCATCACTACGAGGCGCGGCTGATCCGGCGGATCGGCGCCAATCCCCGCAAGGTGCTGGGGATTTTCCGCAAGCGCGAGGAGGGCGGGCGGATCGTGCCGATCGACAAGGGCGACGGCAAGGAATGGCATGTGCCACCCGACGCCACGGGCGGCGCCAGGGATGGCGAGCTGGTCGAGGCCGAGCAATCCGGCCCCAAGGGCCGCATGGGCCTGCCGCGCGCCCGTATCCTGGACCGGCTGGGCGACCCTTCGGCGCCCAAGGCGGTGTCGCTGATCGCCATTCACCAGCACGGTATTCCCGACGATTTCCCCGATCCGGTGATCGCCGAGGCCGACAGCATGAAGCCCGCGGGCCTTAAGGGGCGCGAGGACATGCGCGAGCTGCCGCTGGTCACCATCGATCCCTCTGATGCGCGCGACCATGACGATGCGGTCTGGGCGCATGAGGATGACGATCCGCGCAACGAGGGCGGGCACGTGATCTGGGTGGCGATTGCCGATGTCGCCCATTACGTCACGCCCGGCAGCGCGCTGGACGGCGAGGCGCGCAAGCGCGGCAATTCCAGCTATTTCCCCGACCGGGTCGTGCCGATGCTGCCCGACCGGCTGTCGGGCGACCTGTGCAGCCTGCATGAGGGTGTTCCGCGCGCCTGTATCGCCGTGCGTATGCAGATCGACGCGCATGGCGAGAAGATCGCCCATCGTTTCGTGCGCGGGCTGATGCGGTCGGCGGCATCGCTGAATTACCAGCAGGTGCAGGAGGCGATGGACGGCGCGCCCGACGATGCCTGCGGTCCGCTGATGGACGAGGTGATCCGCCCGCTTTACGCCGCCTACGCGGCGCTTGAGGCGGCGCGCAAGCGGCGCCAGCCGCTGAACCTGGACCTGCCCGAGCGCAAGGTGGTGCTGAGCGACGAGGGCAAGGTCCTGTCGGTCAATTTCACCGAGCGTCTGGATGCCCACAAGCTGATCGAGGAATTCATGGTGCTGGCCAATGTTGCCGCCGCCGAGACCCTGATCGCCAAGAAATCGCCGCTGCTTTTCCGCGTCCATGAGGAGCCGTCGCCCGAGAAGCTGGAAACGCTGCGCGACGTGGCGGAAACCGCCGGGCTGAAGCTGGCCAAGGGGCAGGTCCTGAAGACGGCGCATCTCAATGCGCTGCTCAATGCGGCGCAGGATACGGATCATTCCGAAGTCATCAACATGTCGACCCTGCGGGCCATGACGCAGGCCTATTATGCGCCCAGCAATTTCGGGCATTTCGGGCTGGCGCTTCAGGCTTATGCGCATTTCACCTCGCCGATCCGGCGCTATGCGGACCTGGTGGTGCATCGCGCGCTGATCTCGGCGCATGGCTGGGGCGATGACGGGCTGAAGCCGGCCGAGATCGAGCGGCTGGAGGGCACGGCGCAGCATATCTCGGAGACCGAGCGGCGTTCGATGACCGCCGAGCGCGACACGAATGACCGCTATCTTGCCGCGTTCCTGTCGGAGCGCGTGGGCGAGGAATTCACCGGTCGCATCAGCGGTGTCGCGAAGTTCGGCGCTTTCGTGCGGCTGGACGAGACCGGGGCGGACGGGTTGATCCCGGTGCGCAGCCTGGGGCGCGAGTTTTTCCATTTCGACCGCGACGCGGGCACTTTGATGGGCTCGGACACGGGGCTGACCATCGCGCTGGGCCAGCAGGTCACGGTGAAGATTTCCGAGGTGGTGCCGGTCAGTGGCGGGATCGCGCTGGAACTGGTCAGCATCGAGGGCGAGAGCCTGCCGCGCGGTCCGTCACGCGGGCGCGGGCGCGGCCAGCCGCCAAGGCGCAAGCAGGTCAAGGCCAAGCGCAAGGCCGACAAGATCAAGCGCAAGGTGAAGCGCAGCCGGAGCTGAACCGCAACCGGCGGCTGCGGCGGGACATCGGCGAATCCTTGCGGCGGGCACGCAAGTTTCTTTCGATTCAGCCGCAATCGCGCTATCATTACGGAAAATAATGACCGGACAACAAACACGGGGTCGAGCAATGCGTATCCATGTCCTAGTGGCTGCCCTGGCAGGTGCCGTGATCGGCCTGCCTGCAGGCGCATCGCCGCTTGAAACCTCACTCAGACCGCAACCGCGACCGGGGGGGCAGGCAGAGCTTGTCTCGGTGGCGACCACCGCCGCGATTGCGCGCGACGGGCTGGCGCGCAGCCTGCGGCCAGTGCTGCGGCCCGACGATCTGTCATCGGGGGGCGGGGCGGTGCGTGTGGCTGCCTCCAACAGCGGGTTTGACCGCTGGATCCAGGGTTTTCGCGGCAGGGCGCTGGCGCAGGGGATCAGCCCGCGGGTGTTCGACGCCGCCTTTCAGGGCGCGCGCTACAATAGCGGTGTGATCGAGAAGGATCGCAACCAGTCGGAATTCACGCGCCAGATCTGGGATTACCTCGACAGCGCGGCGAGCCCGGTGCGGGTGAGCAACGGACAGGCGGCGTTGCGCCGTCACGGGCGGACGCTGGAGCGGATCGAGCGTCATTACGGTGTCGAAAAGGAGGTCGTTGCGGCGATCTGGGGGCTGGAAAGCGCCTATGGCGAGCGGCGCGGGGACATTCCGCTGATCGAGGCGCTGGCGACGCTGTCATTCGACGGGCGGCGCGGCGCGTTCTTTGAAAAGCAGTTGATCGCGGCGCTCAAGATCATCCAGTCGGGCGATGTCACCCCGCGCGACATGAAGGGGTCCTGGGCCGGGGCGATGGGGCACACCCAGTTCATTCCCACGTCCTACCTGGCGTATGCGGTGGATTTCACCGGCGACGGCAAGCGCGACATCTGGTCGGAGGACCCGACCGACGCGCTGGCCTCGACGGCGGCCTATCTCAAGCGGTTCGGCTGGACCAAGGGGCAGCCCTGGGGCGTCGAAGTGCGCCTGCCGCGCGGGTTTCCCCATGCTGTGGCGCGGCGCGACAACCGCAAGATGCCGTCGCAATGGGCGGCGGAGGGCGTGCGCGACATGAATGGCAAGCCGGTGCCCGATTACGGTCGCGCCTCGATCCTGCTGCCGGCGGGAGCCGAGGGCGCCGCCTTCATGATCTTCGACAATTTCGCGGTGATCGAACGGTATAACCAGGCCGATGCCTATGTGATCGGCGTCGGGCATCTTTCGGATCGGCTCCGGGGTGGTCCCGAGATTCAGGCCAGCTGGCCACGCGGTTACAAGCCCCTGTCCTTCAAGGAAAAACAGGAGATGCAGCGGCGTCTGGTCCGGGCCGGTTTCCCGCTCGAGAAGATCGACGGGATCATCGGGCCGAACACGATCGACGCGATCAGGGGGTTTCAGAATGCCATCGGGGTGACGCCCGACGGCTTCCCGTCACAGACCCTGCTGGCGCATTTGCGCAAACGCTGAAACGCATTTTTGAAACCTGCTCGACATTCCCTCGGGCGGGGACTTAAATGCGCGCATGGAGACATATTCGGCTCGCCCCGGTTGGGGGATTTTCTGGATGGTCGTGACCGGTATCTGTTTTGTCTCGGTCACCGCCCTTGTAAAACTTCTCGGCACTCGAATCCCCGCCACCGAGGCGGCCTTCTTGCGCTATCTGCTGGGGCTCGTGTTCCTGGCTCCGTTCATCCTGCAACTGTTCCGCACCCGGTTCGACCGGCGCGCGTGGGCGCTGTTCGCAGGGCGCGGTATCGCCCATTCGGTGGCGGTGGTGCTGTGGTTCTTCGCGATGGCGCGCATTCCCATCGCGGATGTGACGGCGATGAACTACCTCTCGCCGGTCTATGTGACCCTGGGCGCGGCGCTGTTCCTGGGCGAGCGGCTTGCATTGCGCCGGGTGGCGGCGGTGATCGCGGCGCTGGTGGGCGCGCTGATCATCCTGCGACCGGGTTTCCGCGAGGTCGGCGCGGGGCATATCGCGATGCTGGTGGCGGCGGTGTTCTTCGGGGCGTCCTATCTTCTGGCCAAGCGGGCCTCGGCGATGACCAGCCCCGGTATCGTGGTGGCGATGTTGTCTCTGTCGGTCACGCTGGGCCTGGCGCCGCTGGCGGCGCGGGTCTGGGTGACGCCGACGCTGTATGAGCTGGCGATCCTGTCGGCGGTGGCGCTGGTCGCCACTGGGGCGCATTACGCGATGACGCTGGCGTTCCGCGCCGCGCCGCTGACGGTGACGCAGCCGGTCACGTTCCTGCAACTGGTCTGGGCGGTCCTTCTGGGCGCGGTCTTCTTTGACGAAGGGGTGGATGTGTTCGTGGTGCTGGGCGGTATGGTCATCGTCTGCGCGATCAGCTTCATCAGCTGGCGCGAGGCGGTGGTGCGCCGCCGCGCGGTAACACCGCCGGTGTCAGCAACGAAGTTCTGAGCCACCGGCCTTTCGCCGCCGCCCCGCGCCGGATCAGCAGCGCGGGTCGAGGATTTTCGCCAGGATCCGGTTGCGGGTGATCTGACCCAGAAGCTTGCCATCCGCGACCACGCCGACCGGGGCGTCATGGCCCTGGCTGGCCTCCATCACCTCGCGGATGGTGGCATCGGGGCCGACGGTGCGGTCCGGGGTGCCTTCGGCGGGTTCGACGATGTCGCGCGCGCACAGCACCCCGAGCGGGTTCATATGGGCGACGAATTCGGCGACGTAATCGGTGGCCGGATTGGTGAAGATGTCCTGCGGGGTGCCGCATTGCACGATCCGCCCGCCTTCCATGATCGCGATCCGGTCGCCCAGCTTGAACGCCTCGTCAAGGTCGTGGCTGACGAAGATGATCGTGCGGTTCAAGGTCTTCTGAAGATCCAGAAGCGCATCCTGAAGATGCGTGCGGATCAGCGGATCGAGCGCCGAGAAGGGTTCGTCCATCAGCAGGATCGGGGCTTCGGTCGCGAAGGCGCGGGCCAGCCCCACGCGCTGCTGCATCCCGCCCGAAAGCTCGCCCACCAGCGCGTCGGCGCGATCCGAGAGGCCGACAAGATCGAGCTGCTGATCGACCCGTGCGCTGCGTTCGGCGCGGCCCATCCCGTCAAGTTCGAGGCCCAGCCCGACATTGCCCCGCACACTGCGCCAGGGCAGCAGGCCGAATTGCTGGAACACCATCGCGATCTTCTTGCGCCGCAGGTGGCGCAGGGTGGCGGCATTGGCATGGGTCGCCGACACCATGCTTTCGCCGTCATCGACGCGCACCTCGCCGCGGATCACCGGGTTGAGCCCGTTCACCGCGCGCAAAAGCGTGGATTTGCCCGAGCCCGACAGGCCCATCAGCACCAGGATTTCGCCATGCTCGACGGTGAGCGAGCAGTCATGCACACCCAGCACCTGGCCGGTGCGGCTCTGGATTTCGGCCCGCTCGAGGCCCTCGTCCATCAGCGGCAGGGCCTGTTTGGGTGCATCGCCGAAGACGATGGAGACATTGTCGAATTCAACCGCGCTCATTTCCGGTCCACCCTCAGCAGGCGGTCAAGGATGATCGCGACGATCACGATCACCAGCCCGCTTTCGAATCCCTTGGCCGTATCGACCGTGTTGAGCGCGCGCACCACCGGCACGCCCAGACCGTCGGCACCCACAAGCGCCGCGATCACCACCATCGAGAGCGACAGCATGATCGTCTGGTTGAGGCCGGTCATGATCTGGGGCAGGGCCGATGGCAGTTCGACCTTCCAGAGTTTCTGTCGCGGTGTGGCGCCGAAGGCGTCGGCGGCCTCGAGCAGCGATTGGGGCGTCGAGACGATGCCGAGCTGCGTGAGGCGGATCGGGGCGGGGATCACGAAGATCACCGTCGCCACCAGCCCCGGCACCATGCCGATGCCGAAGAACACGATCGCCGGGATGAGGTAGACGAAGGTCGGCAGCGTCTGCATGAGGTCCAGCACCGGGCGCATCCAGGCATAGAGCCGCGGACGATGCGCGGCGGCGATGCCGACCGGCACGCCGATGGCCATGCACACGACACAGGCCGAGAGCACGAGGCTCAGGCTTTCGGCGGTTTCCTCCCAATAGCCCTGATCGAGCACGAACAGGAAGCCGACCGCGACCAGCGCCGCAATGCCCAGCTTGCGGTGCAGCGCATAGGCCAGCACGGTCACCAGCGCGACGATCACGAAAGGATGGGTGGTCTCGTTCCAGGCGCCGAAATAGGGCTCGAACCCGCGCCCCTGCAACCAGTTCACACCGGGCGGGCGCATCATCAGCGCCAGCAGCAGGTCGATGAAGGCCTCGGTCCAGTCCGAGAAGCCGTCAAGAAAGGTGTCCGCCCCGTCGCGGATATAGTCGAAACCGCGGCTGGCGGTCTGGCCGACGGGCAGTTTCTCGTCGCTCCAGCCCAACAGCCGCGCGGGCAGCCAGGTGACGAAGAACCAGAGCGCCGGTCCAAGCCACAGCACGAAATCAAGCAGCGCCGTCAGGCACCACAGGATCGCGGCACCGATGGCCAGCACCGCATCGAGAAGACCTTGGATGAATCCCATCACCGGTACCGTCGCGCCGGGCGGTGGCGGCAGCAGCGCATCAATCGCGCTGCCGTCACCGCCCTGGCGTGCGCCTCAGAGCCCGAGCGCGGATTTGACCGCCTCGGCCGCGTCGCCACCGTCGCGGGTGGTCACGCCATCGAGCCAGCCCATCACCACGTCGGGGTTCTTGGCCATCCATGCGCGCGCGGCGTCGTCGGGCTCTTGCCCGTCATCGAGGATCGCGCCCATGATCTCGTTTTCCATCGCCAGGGTGAATTCGAGATTGTTGAGGAAGGCACCGAGGTTCGGGCAGCTTTCGGCAAAGCCCGCGCTCGTGTTGGTATGCACGGTTGCGCCGCCAAGATTGGGGCCGAACCAGTCATCGCCGCCCTCAAGATAGGTGAGGTCGAAATTGGCGTTCATCGGGTGGGGTTCCCAGCCGAGGAAAACGATCGGCTCGTCGCGGTCCGATGCGCGCCCGACCTGAGCCAGCATCCCGGCTTCCGAGCTTTCGACCACCTCGAAATCCGCATCGCCAAGGCCGAAGGCATTGTCGGCGATCATGTCCATGATCAGGCGGTTGCCATCGTTGCCCGGCTCGATCCCGTAGATCTTGCCGTCCAGCGCCTCGGCATGGCCGGCGATGTCGGCGAAATTGCCGATCCCCAGACCGGCGCCGGCTGCATTGGTGGCCAGGGTGTATTTCGCGCCTTCAAGGTTGACGCGCAGCGAGTCGACACTGCCGTCCTCGCGGTAGGGGGCGATATCGGCCTCCATCGTGGGCATCCAGTTGCCCAGGAACACATCCACATCGCCGTTGGCCAGCGAGGTGTAGGTGACGGGCACCGACAGCACCTTGATGTCGGTCTCATAGCCAAGCGCCTCGAGCACGGTTGTCGTGGCGGCGGTGGTGGCGGTGATGTCGGTCCAGCCCACGTCCGAGAACACGACGGTGTCGCAATCGGCAAGGGCCGGGGCGGCCGCGGCGGTCAGCGCGGCGGCAGTCAGGGTCATCTTGAGTTTCATGGCATCTCTCCCCTTTTCAGGTCGTTTCGTGTTTGGCGAAAGCCAGCGCCGGTGCGATCATGTCCGCACCGGCGCCGGTTGTTCACGTCAGGCAGGTTTCACGCGAAACCCGGTGGCGGCTCAGGCGAACCACCAGCGCTCCATCCAGCGCTCGCCGTCCATCTCCCAGTTCGACGCCATCTCGCCATGGACGACCTTGTCGGACTTCGCCGAGACGTAGTTGGCGAACATCGGAATGATCACGCCGCCCTGGTTGCCGACGAGATCCTGCATTTCGTAATACATCTCGCGGCGCTTGTCTTCGTCGAGTTCGGCGCGGGCCTTGACCAGCAGTTCGTCGAAACGGTCGTTGCACCAGAAGCTGTCGTTCCAGGACGCACCGCACTGATAGGCGGTGGCGAACATCTGGTCTTCGACGGGGCGTCCGCCCCAATAGACCGCGGTGAAGGGTTCCTTCATCCAGACATCCGACCAGTAGCCGTCCTTGGGCGCGCGGTTGACCTTGAGGTCGATCCCGGCCTCCTTGGCCGAGTTCTGGAACAGCACGCCGGCATCGACCGCGCCCGAGAAGGCCGCATCCGAGGTATGCAGCGTCACCGACAGACTGTCGAGACCGGCTTCCTTCAGGTACCACTTGGCCTTGTCCGGGTCATAGGCCTTCTGTTCCATTTCGCCGTTATGGAAGCGCTGCCCTTCGCCGATGGGATGGTCATTGCCGACCGAACCGTAACCGAACAGGATCTTTTCGACCATTTCCTCGCGGTTGATCGCGTATTTCAGGGCCTGGCGGACGTTGTTGTCGGTGAAGGGGTCCTTGTTGGTGGACATCGCGAATGTGTAGTGCTGCGTGCCTGCCACGGATTCGACCTCGACGCCGGGCTTGCGGCCCAGAAGGCCCGCGGCCTTGAGATCGACCCGGTCGATGGCATGGACATCGCCGGAAACCAGCGCCGTGGTGCGGGCGTTCTGATCGACGATGCACAGCAATTCGCAGCTGTCGAACCAGGCCACGTCATCGCGCCAATGGTTCGGATTACGCTCGAACGACGAGATCACGCCGGGCTGGAAATCCTTGAGCAGGTAGCTGCCGCAGCCATTGCCCGACTTCCAGTCGATCCCGTCATCCGAGGCGGGGCAGATCACCAGGTGATAGTCGCTGAGGATGAAGGGGAAGTCGGCGTTGCCGCCCGACAGTTTGAACACGACCGTGTCGTCGCCCTCGATCGACATATCATCGATCGGTGCCACGATCGGCCCTGCGGCGGATGTGGAATCCGCGCCGCGATGATGGTTGATCGAGGCGACCACATCCTCGGGGGTGAGGCTCTTGCCGTCGTGGAAGGTCACACCCTTGCGCAGCTTGAAGCGCCATTCGCTGGCGTCTTCCGAGGCTTCCCAGCTTTCGGCCAGCTCGGGCACGAGCGAGCCGTCGGTGGCGACCTCGGTCAGGCGGCCATGCACGGCGAAACCAAGCGCCAGCATGTAGCCGTTTTCCCACTGGCCCGGGTTCAGCGTATCGGTGGTCTGGCCGTGGCCCTTGGCCACGCGCAGGTGCCCGCCGCGCTTGGGTGCGGCCCAGGCCCCGCCGAGCGGCAGTGTCGCGGCGACCGCGCCCGCTGCCGTGGTCTTCAGAAATCCGCGGCGATCAAGCATTCCGCCTTTGATAAGTGACATCGTGGTTCTCTCCCTGTGTCGTTTCGATTCGTGCTTCCCTGCAGGTCCCC
>Ga0209344_10000305_pt1 | contig 94470 bp, 87 predicted proteins | sample Cruoilmetagenom6_FD_187293 | JGI IMG/M metagenome (GOLD analysis project Ga0209344, IMG submission 187293) | Oil polluted marine microbial communities from Coal Oil Point, Santa Barbara, California, USA - Santa Barbara Oil Seep Sample 6 (SPAdes)... | ecosystem: Environmental > Aquatic > Marine... | reverse complement strand
ACTCCGTTATGTTTTAATAACTGGCAGATTTTAATTGATGATGTGGTGACCACTGGCACAACCGCTAATGAAATCTGCCAGTTATTAAAACATAACGGAGTGCAAGCTATTACACTCCTCAGTATCTGTTTGGCATTGCCACACTAACAATGACTAACACCGCCCCTAACTGTCTGGCGCGGCACTAAAAGCTTTTGCAAAAAACAGGCTATTAGCAATTATTTTCATACTGCCTAAAAAATAGCCGCGAAAAACTAGGTTATCCGTACTAGCAATAACACGTCCTTGACCAACATTATGAGCAACCAATGTCGGATTATGCGCTAACCGGTTAACTAAGTTTTGATCGCTATAACCGCTCAGTAAAGGCTCTTCGGTGTATTTCGCAATAGTGATAAAAGCTACGCTGGTTTGCTCCATGATCACTGTGCTATTTCGAAATACCGGTAATTGAGTGGTTTGGTAGCCGTAAGCAAGCGGATGACTGGTATCTAATTGCGTTTGAAAAATAGCGCCCGCAATGCGTTTTCTGCCAGCAAGTTGCTCTTTATCTCCATAGCTTAGTTTGTCAGTATCGAATAATTGCGCAATATGGTTTTTACTAACAAAGTCCATTTTTAACAATTCTTTATCTGATAACCAACGCGCCGCTCGTTTTTGACCAAATAGTACACCACCGTCGGCTAACCAGGCTTTAAGCTTACTGAATGCCTTGGCATCTAAGCTCGCATAATTACCGTCAACCATAATGATATTACTATAGTCTGCTAAGTTCACTGCGGCTAATCGTTGCATTTCAACGACAGTGACTGGAATTTCCAACAAGTTATCAAGGTAGTAAAGCATTTCGCCCGCTTCATACTGAGAAACGCCCTTGCCACCGACTAATAAGACTTTCGGGGCTAATACAGGTCGAAATGAACTACTGCCAATATCAACGCCTTTTGTCGTTAGACCTGTCTCTAATGCATGCAGGGCTATTTGATTTTTCGCGGCAAAATCCACCAATATGCTGCGCCAGTTTGCTACTTGCTGGTTACCTGCAGGCACAATGATGCTGCCTTGGCTGAAGTCTTTAACCGCGCCATTGACGCTGGCAGAAAACACTTTAGTGGCGACTTTTACCTTCAGTTTCGCCTGAGTCAATTTATTTAACAGGTTTGGCGCTAAAAAGTCATACCACTCAAAAACATAAGCATAGGCAGAGTCGGTTGTTTTTGCCGGTGTTGTTGGCTTAGCTTGCCAAGGTGATTTTGCTGTTTTCAAACCCCAAGTTCGACCAACTTGGGCAAATTTAATATTCATCGCTAAGGGCAAGGTCCAGCCTGAAACATCATAAAAGGTATTGTCTTGGAAACTTTTCTGTTGATTAAACAGCGCCTTAATTACCCGATATTGCGGCTGTGCTAACGGGATATAATAACTATGCTCAGCAAGATAGGTATTCTCATGTATTTTATAATCTTTGGTCAGTGGATAAACCTTAATTTGATGTTGTTGTAATTTATGCAAGAAAGTTTCTAGCCGATAATTATCCTTTGATTCGGTAAAAATATAACCAGTAAAATTTTCATCTCCGGCTTGTTGCTGAGCCAAATTATAAAAGTCTTTACGGTAGGTTTTAAATTTTGCTTGGTTTTTCCATGTGCCCTCAATTGTTGATAGCGAGGTTAGCACATGGTTTTGTATACCATATTCAAATGTCAGTAGGCCATTAATGGTTTCTTGCTGATAACCTCGGCTGCTAGCTTGCTCAAACAACACACCAATACCACCATTGATATCTGGATAGGTTGAGCCTTTGCCATAGTAAAAGTCATCAAAGCTTTCTTCACTGTAATATAAGCGGTCTTTGCTATCGAGTGCTTTGGCATGGTACGTCGCCAGTAACTGGGTTAATTCGGTATTTTTTGCCGGTGTTAACGGATGGGTACGTGTTGGAATGCCAGGCTGAAAAAAGTAGCTACTATTAGCGCCCATTTCGTGAAAGTCACCCAATACATTGGGTTGATATTGATGAAAATAAGGTAGCCGATTTTGGCTTTCTTTTTGTGACAATAACAACCAATCACGGTTTAAATCAAAACCGAAATGGTTAGTACGGCCGGTGCGCCAATTTTGATGATGTTCAATGTGGTTCGGATCTGGGTTGTCAGTTATACCACGATGCGTGCTGACCCAATTAACAAATCTATCCATGCCATCAGGGTTGACACTAGGCTCGATGACAATAATGGTGTCGTTAAGCATCTCAGTAACAGCTTTATCTTCTGCTGCCGCAAGGTAATAAGCCACCACCATAGCGGCATTGGTACCAGTGATTTCATCACCATGGACACTGTAACCTAACCAAACCACGACAGGATCTTTTGCCGAGGCGTCGATATCATTACGGCGCGCTAAAATTTCTGCTAAATTAACTAAATTGTCTGGGCTAGAAATAGTTAACAACACTTGCTTACGAAACTCTGTCGTGCGCCCGATTTCTTCAATTTTTACCCGTGACGATGAAGCCGCTACTTGCGTTAAGTAGTTTAACACTTGATCGTGACGCGGATGGCGTTCGCCAATACCGAAACCTAAAGCGGATTCTGGCGTAGGTACTTTTTCGCTATAAACAATGCTACTTGGTAAGTAGGTACTGACATTAGCACTAAAAGCGGTAAACGAAGCGCTGATTAACAAAAGTAGTGAAATACGACACAACGATAACAACATAAAAGCATCCTTATTTGATTGTCGGGTAAAATAACAAATTAATGCCATATGAACTAGTTATCTCGTTAAATTTAACCATTTACCCGTCATTCCTAGCAAGAACGACTAATTTATACCATCTAGGACTAGCGCCAAATGACAGAGCAGAGTAAAATGACCATACTTGAGTAAAATAGTCGGGTATTGAGAGTCAATCCCAGTAGTGAAGAGTAAAATAGTATGAATATTAACATTTCAGAAACTGCACAAGAACATTTTGTAAAACTACTTTCTCAGCAAGCTGAAGGTACCAGTATCCGAGTGTTTGTTGTCAACCCAGGTACAGCAAGCGCAGAATGTGGTGTATCTTACTGTCCAGCTGACGCTGTTGAAGCGGACGATATTGAACTAAAGTATGAACATTTTTCTGCCTACATTGATGCTGACAGTAAATTATTTCTAGAAGATGCGGAAATAGATTTTACTACCGATCAAATGGGCTCACAGTTAACCTTAAAAGCACCAAACGCTAAATTGCGTAAAGTAGCTGATGATGCACCATTATTTGAGCGTGTTGATTACTTCTTAAAAGCAGAAGTTAACCCGCAACTTGCCGGCCATGGCGGCGAATGTACGCTCATGGAAATCACCGAAGACGGCTACGCGGTATTGCAATTTGGCGGTGGCTGTAATGGTTGTGCGCAAATTGATGTGACGGTAAAAGACGGCATTGAAAAACAATTAATTGACATCATGGGTGATGAAATTAAAGGTGTGAAAGATATGACCGAGCATGAGCGCGGCGAGCACTCATACTACTAATATCGCTTTAGTATCACTATGTCATTGTTAGAAAAACTAGGCCAAGATCCCCAACGCAGCATGCAGCGTTTTCTCCGTGGACTTGGTCTTTTTATTATCGGTGTTTGTTTTATTTTTATTGGCCTGTACCAAAGCTATATCTGGCAGATCATCGGCCTAGTTATTTTAGCGCTTGGCTGCCTTATCGCCATCTACGGCTATATCGGCTTATTTGCCAATCGCTTGTACCAGAGTTTTAACCGCACTAAAGACTAAAGCCATTACACATCAAAAAGCTAAGCGGGCGATGTCCAGCACTTGCTCAATACTTCCTGTTAACCAGCGCCCTGATTAAAGCCTCTGCCTATTGCGCTGATAATGCATGGCTAAAGTTACGCCCCGTGCGAGCATAAAAATTGAAAAGGCCGCCCACAAACCATGATTGCCATAATCTTGTAATAGCCACCATACTGGGAAGAAGCAGCCAAATGTAGCGATTAACATACTGTTACGCATAATATGGGCCTGCATTAAACCGACATAGACACCGTCGTACAAATAACACCAGCAAGCAAGTATCGGTAAAGCAATGATCCAAAACAAGTGTTGCTGGGCATAATCAACCACGGCGGGAATACTCGATATCGTTAAAATGAAATAATGGCCGAATAAGTAAAATAGTAAGCTATAAATCAGCGCAAAAACTCCGGTCCAAAACAACGCGACATTGACACTAATAAAGATACTTTGACGATTATTTTCGCCCTTGGCTTTACCTACCATCACTTCGGCTGCATTAGCAATACCATCTAAGCCGAACGAGATTAACATCAGAAAATTCATCAAGATAGCATTGGCCGCAATCACATCATCACCTAAGCGCGCGCCTTGAAAGGTCATAAAAATAAAGCAAATCTCTAAACATAAAGTACGAATTAAAATATCGCGGTTAAGTTTGAAGTAACTTAACAAAGCGGCTCGTTCAACTACGCGTGTAAGCAGGTGTTTTGTCGAAGTAAATAAGCCGATAAATTTATACTTAAAATTGCCAAAAATTAGCGCTAACCCAATGATTAAACCTATGTATTCTGCAATCAGCGTTGCTGCAGCAACGCCTTTAACCTGCCAGCCATAGCCAATGACAAACAGTAAATCTAGCAGCAGATTGAGCAAGTTCGTGGTAATAATTAACCACATCACTATTTTGGCTTTATGATTGCCCAGTAACCAACCCAGAATCACTAAATTTGCCAAGGCTGCAGGCAAACCCCACACGCGAATAGTGCTATATTCACGGGCATAAAACTGCACTTGTTCTGAGCCCCCGGCTAAAGACAAAGCAAGGTCTAAATAAATGTTTTGAAAGAGAATAACTGTCAAACCAATGGCAAAAGCCACTATAATGCCACGCAGTAATATCAAGCAGTTTAATTCACTATTATCTTGACCAAATGCCTGAGCTGATAATCCTGTGGTCGACATACGTAAAAAACCACACAACCAAGTTATCGCCGTAATGATCATCGCGCCAACGGTACTGCCGCCCAAATAATAAGCATATTCAAGATGGCCAATAACGGCAGTATCAACTAAACCTAGTAGTGGCGCGGTAATATTTGACAGAATCATTGGCAGCGCCAGAACAAATAACTGCTTATGACGTTCTATATCATTAAATTTCAAAAAAAACCGACCTTTATTGGCAATTGAGCTGTAAAAATAGGGCAAAAAAAGCTATTTTAAGCAGATGCTTAAAACCCTATAAATATCTTAGGAATATTATCATGAAATACCGTTTGTTGGCAGCATTGTGCTATTGCTTTCATCTCAGCAGTTTTGCCACTGTTATCTTACAATATCATCACGTTAGCGAGACAACACCCGCTAGTACCAGCATTTCGCCTGCGCAGTTCGCCAAGCATATGCAATACCTTGAAGACCACAATTTTAAAGTTATTGCTTTATCAACGCTGATGAACACCATTAAGCAGCAACAAACCTTGCCTGATAAATCTGTGGTGATTACCTTTGATGATGCTTACTTAGATATATTAACTAACGGTAAACCGATTTTAGATAAACATGGTTTTCCATTTACCATCTTTATTAACCCCGGTATCGTCGAGCAAAATTCAGCACAGTATCTCTCGTGGCAACAACTAAAAGCCATGGCGGATGACGGCGTGATTATTGCCAACCATGGCATGGAACATGATTCTCTCGCGCGTACTCCCGACGGTATGACGCAGCAAGCTTGGTTAGCAAAAAATACCGAATCTTTGTTACGTGCAGAAGATCTTATTGCCGAAAAAACCGGTCAGAGTTGGCGCTATTTCGCTTATCCTTATGGCGAATATAGCCCTGAAATTCAGCAGTGGGTATTAGCCAATGATTTTGTCGCTTTCTCACAACAATCAGGCGCGGTTGGCCTAGCAACTGATATCACTAGCATTCCCCGCTTTCCGGCCTCTCAACCTTACGATCAATTATCGAGCTTGCGTGATAAACTCAATTCACTACCGTTTAACATTCGCCTTGACGCTGAAAACCAAAAAACTATTTTTCAGCAAGGTGAATCAAGCTCGGTAACTTTTCATATCGAAGTGGATGATTTTAATCCCGAACAATTACATTGCTATATTTCGGGTTTAGGTCGTCAGAAAATTCACTGGCAAGGTGATGAAATGTTTACCATCAATTACAGTGCCCCACTACCGACAGGTCGCGTACGTTGTAATTGTACTGCACCCAGTATCAGTGAACCTGGACGCTATTATTGGTACTCGAAACCTTGGTTTGTCCTAAAAGAAAACCGCCAGTGGTACCCGCTTTAAATACCCGCTAGTTTTTAACTCAATACAAGGCGACAATTTTTGCAAAGTCGCTGACCAGTTTATCCCCTTCAATGACAGGTACTTCACCCAGTACCTGTCTGGGTTTAAAAATCGCTTCCACCTTACCTGCAGGGTTAATCAAAACCAATGACGCACTGTGATCGACTAAATAGTTTGTCACACTCGCGCCATGGCTTGCTAAATCCTCTGCCTGTTCGTCAGGCTCTGTAATCGCATACATCAAGCCTAAGTTACGGGCAAAAGGAAACAGTGCGCCATGGTCGCCATATAATGCCTTAAACTCGGGATTAAAATAACCGATATAGCTCGCAAGTTTTTCTTGGCTATCGCGTTGCGGATCGACAGACACTAATAACACTTGGCTATTATTGGCTAGCGCTTTTAACTCATCATAAATAAAGTTCATTTCTTGCAGTGTGGTCGGGCAAACGTCTGGACAAGAGGTATAACCAAAAAACACCCAACTCCACTGCCCGGTGAGCGAGGCATTGTTAAATGGCGCGCCAAGGTGGTCGGTTAATTGAAACGGCTTTATTTCACGTGCTTGCTGGTAATGTAGCGCGAATTCCGTCGGCGCTTTTTGATTAAGTTGAGTAAATAACATCACCCCAGCAGCGAGCGCGCCTAACGCGACAATCAGGCTAACAATTTTATTCATTAGCCAGTCACCGGTAATAAATAGTGATCAAGTAATAGAATAATAAATAACGCCATTAAATGCACAATGGAAAATTTAAAGGTCTCCATCGCGGTATTTTCATCGGCATTAAATTTCAACTTCCAAGCGTAAGCAAAAAACACTAAATTTAGTACCACAGCGCCGATCAAATACAACCAATTACTCATGCCCACAAGATAGGGCAGTAAGCCAACGACAAACAATAAAACCGTATAGAGCAAAATCTGCGTTTTGGTAAAATTAACCCCATGGGTAACCGGTAACATCGGAATGTTGACCTTGGCATAATCGTCTTTACGATGAATAGCTAGCGCCCAAAAGTGCGGTGGCGTCCAAGTGAATATTAATAACACCAACAACAAGGCATTCGGATGAATTTCATTGGTCATGGCCGTCCAACCTAACAAGGGCGGAATGGCGCCGGCCAAGCCGCCAATGGTAATATTTTGCGGTGTAGCACGCTTTAAATACATGGTATAAACAAAACTATACCCAACTAAGCCTGAAAACGTTAGCCAAGCCGTTAGTGGGTTAACAAAACTATATAAAATAGCAAAGCCAGTCACGGCTAAGGTCATGGCAAATATCGAGGCATTACGCGCAGTTAGCCTGCCATTAGGTAACGGGCGATTATGGGTGCGGCCCATTTCGCTATCGATACGCTCATCCACAATATGATTAATCGCGGCGGCGGCAGAAGATAAAAAGCCAATACCTATCATTGACGGCACTAATACCTGCCATGGAATAATGCCTGGCACGGATAAACACATACCTACTAATGCGGTTAAGACCAATAACGCCACTACGCGAGGTTTGGTGATCTCGTAATAATCACGCCAAATTGCTGTGCTAGGTGCGCTATGACTCGCTGATACTGTATTACTTTGATCCATATTATGCCCCTAAATTTTCCGTTTTAAACTATATGTCATGGTAATTAATGACATCATTAACATGGCGGCAACCACATTGTGACTTACCGCGACACTCAATGGCAATGAGAACCAGACATTACTGATGCCCAAGCCAACTTGCACACTGAGAATAAAACCTAAGCTCATGGCAGCCTTTCTAAAAAAGGGCGATTGTGCTTTGCGATAAACACTGAAGGCAAGCCACAATAAGTATAACGTCGCGACGATAGCGCCAAAGCGATGCATAACATGAATGGTGATGCGCGAAGCATGATCAAGGTGGCCAAATTCATAGCTATCCTTTTCCGGTGGTACCAGATCAAACGCATGCTCAAAATTTAGTTGCTCGACCCAGCCCGCTTGGCATATCGGTAACTCAGTACAGGTAAGCGCGGCATAGTTAGCTGCCGTCCAGCCCCCTAAGCCAATTTGTGCCGCTAAAATAAAAATGCCAATAACGCCGAATTTCACATATTTTTTCAGGACAAAGTCACCACCGGGCACCCGGTAATCACTCAAGCGTAAATACAGTAAAAACAACAAACACAAAGTCGTAAAACCGCCCAGTAGATGTCCCATCACCACCACAGGCATCAGCTTCATGGTGACGGTCCACATACCAAGTGCGGCTTGAAAGATCACCACCAGCAAAATTAATATCGGTAAACCAACCGGACCACCCTGTGCTCGACGCTTTAGCGACATTAAGGCAATAATCAGGATCAATACTCCTAACGAGCCGGCGAAATAACGATGGATCATTTCATTCCAGGCTTTATGCCGCTCAAGCGGTCGCTCAGGAAACGCTTGCTCCGCGGCAACAATTTGTTCACTGGTTTTAGGGACTTTAAGCATGCCATAACAACCCGGCCAATCTGGGCAGCCCAAGCCAGCATGCGTTAACCGAGTATAGGCACCTAAACTGACCACAACAATAGCGAGCAGAATACTGACAAAAACAAGTTTTCTAATATCGGCAGAGCTTTGTGTTCTCATTTAGCCAATCCTCGAGTATTTAAGCAGTTTCTTAAAGTCGGCCAATATCGCTTTACCAAATTGCGGTAACTGTTCGGCATTTTCCGGGGGTAAGTGGCGAAGGATAACATTGCCTAAGGGGTCAACAATCAGTACCTGTGACTGCGTAATAGCCGCTTTTGCCAGTGCTGGCATAGGTTCAATGCGCCATTTTTTAAGTTGAATTTTCGCCGTTTGCTCTGCTGTTAAATTTTCTTGTGTTAATGCCACCGGCTTTACTCTTGGCATTTCTTTACCCAGAGCAATATAAGTATTATTGACACTCATTAAGGTATTTTCACATTGTAGATCACAATGTTTTGGCAAAGTGTATAGCATCAACCATTGATGCTGATAGTCATCAACATTGAGGCCAAGTTTTCCCAAGGTTAATTCATTTTCCAGCAACTGCCCTTGATTAGTCACACCATAATTAAACCATTGCTGATTCAGCGCTAATTTGGCCAACACAATAGGAATGATAAATACCGCTAGGAGAATTAGCATACTGCGGCGCGATTTATTTAACTCTGAAGAACTCATACAACTCAGCCTTTTTTCTTATTATTCGGTTTCGGTCTTTTTCTTATGCTTTAATCATATCTGATTTTCGTTATGACTTTTTAGCCATTTTTATCGCTGCCCAGATCATCAAACTTATCCACGCTAACGCCAAACTAAACCATTGAAAGGCATACCCTCGGTGTTTTTCCGGTGGCATGACTATCGGTTGCCAGTTCTTTTTATAACCTAGTGTCTCTGTTTTATCTAAGTAGACCACAAAGGGCAATAGCTGCTTGGCAATTAATTGTGAAAATTTATCTAATTCAATTTGTTGCACGCGTAATGGCCAAGAAGCGTCCGTTAAATTTTGCGCTTGTAATTGTAGGCCCACTTCTACTTCTCGGACATGTCCTATGATGGTGTGCTGACCTGTAATCGGTGTAATCTCAGGTAAAACATTGCGATCAATTGAGCCCTGTATCCAACCCAAATTAACCAATACCGCATGCTCATCACGGGTCATAATTTGATAGACACGATAACCTAAGCGCCCTTTGTTTGGCTGGTTATCGAGCAGAAACACCTTGTTGTCAACAAATTCACCGGTAAAAGATATCGGTAAATCGTTAATACCATCTGGCAAGCCCCTAAGCGCGAGTACTTGTGCTAATGATAAGGCTTGACGTTCGCTTAATGCGCTAATGCGCTGTTGACGCTGTTCTTTTTCAAGCGCTCTATCGATTTGCCAAAATCCAAGCTTGATTAATAACGAAAATACTAGCATGGTAAATAAAACCATCGGCCAATTTAATTGTTTTATCTGCTGTTGGAATGAAACAAAATTCATAGACTACCGCATGTTCACTAACTAAAAACAGACTATAAAAGAGAGAGTGCTGTGTTAATTAAAATTATTGTTGTCGGCTTATTAGCCTTGATGATTTATAACCTGTTTCGAGCCTTGTTTACCATGAATAAGAATGATCCAAATAAACCGCCCATGTCTAAATTTATTGGTCGACGTGTCATCACCTCGGTCGTGATCATCTTATTACTGTTAGTCGGTATTTTTACTGGCTTGATCACCCCTAATCCGCGACCCTATTAACGATTCGCTATTCTGGTTAATTAAAAAATGCCCAACTAATTAATAGTTGAGCATTTTTTCTTTTAACACACTAGATAATATAAACAAAAACAAACAGTAATACCCATACCACATCAACGAAATGCCAATACCAACTTGCAGCTTGGAAGGCAAAATGGTTTTGCGGGGTAAAATGGCCTTTAAATACTCTAATCAGCATCACAAAGAGCATGATGGTACCTAAAGTAACATGCATACCGTGAAAGCCGGTCAGTAGATAAAAGGTGTTACCATAAATGCCACTATCTAAATAAAGCTTCATTTCATCAGCATAACCATGGGCGTACTCTAAGCCTTGGCAATATAGAAACACACAGCCTAAAACTACTGTTAAGCCTAACCAAAACTTTAATAAGCCGCGCTTTTCTTGCTCTAATGAGACATGAGCAAAATGGGCAGTAATTGATGAGGTTAACAGTAAAATAGTGTTAATTAATGGCAAGCCATACCAACCCATAGCGGTAGTTTCAGTACCATCAGGCGTTTTAACTAGTGGCCATGTTGCAGTAAACTCCGGCCATAAAATCGCCGCGGTTGCGGCATTGTTACCCGCACCGCCAAGCCAAGGTACTGAAAACGTGCGAGCGTAAAGTAAGGCGCCAAAGAAAGCGGCAAAAAACATCACTTCAGAAAAAATAAACCAACTCATGCCTTGGCGGAATGAATTGTCCATTTGATGGCTATACTTTCCTGACATTGACTCAGTAATCACATTGTTAAACCAACCAAAGACCATATAAATAATCAGTGCGATACCAGCCAGTAACACCCAGCCGCCTCCACTACTGTCAGGGTTATTTAGATTAGAAACATAATTTCCCGCGCCGACGGCAATTAAAAACAAGGCAATAGCACCGATGATTGGCCATTTGCTTTGCGCTGGTACGTAATAACTTTCGTATTCTTTTGTTGTCATTGTTGTTCCCCTCATTTAAGTGCCAAGCACTTAAGAATCAACTGCGCTTGTAATATCGTACAAGGTATAAGATAGCGTGATGGTAGATACATCATCGGGTAGGTCTAAATCGACATAAAATTGTAAACCCATTTCAACGTCTTCACTGGCTTTTAGCGGTTGATTATTAAAACAAAAGCATTCAATCTTTTGAAAATAAACCGCAGCGCGCCCTGGTGATACTGACGGCACAGCTTGGCCAACAATTGCGTTTACCGAGTCATTTTTAGCGTAAAACTTAACCACCTTCCGCTCACCTGGATGGACTTTCACTTCATTAATCATTGGTTCGAACTGCCAAGGAATGCCTTTCGCCGTTCGCGTCAAAAATTGCACCGTGATGGTCCGTTCGGTATCTATGCTTGCGGCGTTATAACTGGCCGCAACATTAGAGGTTTTTCCGTTTAACCCTGTGATATCACAAAACACGTCATATAACGGCACCATCGCAAAACCAAAACCAAACATACCAAACACAATCAACATCAGTTTTTTTACTGTTTTTTTTACTGATGCGTCATTGGCTTTTACTTGTGCCTGTTTTGACAACTTGTTTTGCGATGCGTCGTTAGTCATTTTAGCTCCAATTAATCAATTTTTGGTGGTGTTGTAAAGGTGTGATATGGCGCAGGGCTAGGCACTGTCCATTCTAAACCTTCAGCACCATCCCAAGGTTTCGCCGGCGCTTTTTCGCCACCTTTAATGCACTTGATCACTAACACCAAGAAGATTAATTGCGAAAGTCCAAAGGCAAAACCACCAATACTGACCCACTTATTAAAATCGGCAAACTGCAGCGCATAATCAGGAATACGACGCGGCATACCCGCTAAACCTAAAAAGTGCATTGGGAAAAACAATAAGTTGACTGAAATTAGTGAACACCAAAAATGCCACTTACTTAAGGAATCGTTGTACATGTAACCCGTCCATTTCGGTAACCAATAATACGCGCCAGCAAAAATAGAAAATAGCGCACCAGTCACTAAAACGTAGTGGAAATGAGCAACCACAAAGTAAGTATCATGATATTGAAAATCCACTGGGGTCATGGCCAGCATCAAGCCGGAGAAACCACCAATAGTAAACAAAATCACAAAGGCAATCGAGAACAGCATCGGGGTTTCAAAACTAATCGAGCCACGCCACATAGTCGCCGCCCAGTTAAAGACTTTCACGCCAGTAGGTACGGCAATGAGCATGGTGCAATACATAAAGAACAGCTCACCAAATAACGGCATACCTGTGGTAAACATGTGATGCGCCCAAACGATGAACGATAAGAAAGCAATGGATGCCGTCGCGTAAACCATTGAACTATAACCAAAGAGCTTTTTACGAGAGAAAGCTGGAATGGTAGTAGAAACAATACCAAAGGCGGGCAAAATCATAATATAGACTTCAGGATGACCGAAGAACCAGAATATATGCTGGAACATAACCGGATCTCCACCACCGGCAGCATCAAAGAAGCTGGTGCCAAAGTACGTATCGGTTAATACCATAGTGACCGTACCCGCAAGCACTGGCATCACCGCAATTAATAGGTAAGCGGTAATGAAAAATGTCCAAACAAATAACGGCATTTTCATGTAAGTCATACCTGGCGCACGCATATTCATTATGGTCACGACAATGTTAATCGCACCCATAATCGAGGAAATCCCCATAATATGAACAGCAAAAACAAAAAACGCGGTACTACCATTACTGTAAGTCGTTGATAAAGGCGCGTAGAAGGTCCAACCAAAGTTTGGCGCACCACTTTCTAAAAAGAAAGTCGATAATAAAATAGCAAAAGCAAAAGGTAGTATCCAAAAGCTCCAGTTATTCAATCGTGGCAATGCCATATCTGGCGCGCCCACCATCATAGGCAGCATCCAGTTTGCCAAGCCGGTAAAGGCTGGCATTATCGCACCAAAAACCATAATCAAGCCGTGTACTGTGGTCATTTGGTTAAAGAAGTCGGGCTCAACTATCTGTAATCCTGGCTGAAATAACTCAGCACGAATCACCAGCGCCATCACACCGCCAGTTAAAAACATGATAAATGAGAACCATAAATACATCGAACCGATATCTTTATGGTTAGTGGTATATAACCAGCGTTTCAGGCCGGTCATTTTATGATCATGGTGCTCACCGTCATGTGAATCATGTTCGGATTGATCATTAATTACATTTGTAGTCATTATAACGCCTCCCTACTTCGCGCTAGCAGCAACATCTGCTGGCTGGACTAAATCACCGGTGTTGTTGCCCCAAGCATTACGCTCGTAAGTGACAACGGCCGCAATTTGCGTTTTCGTTAATTGACCGCCAAAGGCTGCCATCGCTGGATTTTTCTTGCTGCCGTTCAGCACCATATCAACGTGTGCTGCAATATCGCCAGTAGCAATAGCACTACCTTTCAGCGCAGGAAATACCGGAGCCATACCTTCACCACCCGCTTGATGACAAGCGGCACAGGCGGTCATATAGACTTTTTCACCCATGGTCATAAGCTCATCTTGGCTGTAGACCTTAGTTAAATCTTCTTTAGGTATAACTTCAGCAATTTTATCGGCAGCTTGTTCTTTAACCGCTGCAACCGTTTGTTCAACATTTGCTGTGGCACTTGCTGCTGTGCTGCCTGACGCTGCTTTGACATCAGCAGCTTGAACTGCATCACCGGTATTATTACCCCAAGCATTACGCTCGTAAGTGACTACCGCGGCAATTTCTTTTAAGCTTAATTGCTTGCCATAACCTTGCATACCTGTGCCGGCTTTGCCATTGAAAACAATATTAATATGTTCACTTGCTGGGCCTGTGGTGGCAATTGCACTACCTTTAAGCGCTGGAAATGCTGGTGGTAAACCTTGACCGCTAACTTGGTGACAAGCTGCACAATAGGCTGTGTAAGTTGTTTCACCTAATTGCATCAATTCTTCCAAAGGCACCGACGCATTTAATGACGCGGCTTCAGCTGCAGCGGCGTTAGCTTTCAGTTGTTTTTGCTCGTCAAGCCAAAGCGCGTAATCAGCCTCAGATTTCACTTCAACGACAATTGGCATAAAGCCGTGATCTTTACCACATAGCTCAGCACATTGGCCGCGATAAACGCCAGGTTTATCAACCTTAGTCCAAGCCTCGTTAATAAAACCTGGGTTAGCATCTTGTTTCACGGCAAATGCCGGTACCCACCAAGCGTGGATAACATCATCTGAGGTAATAACAAAACGGACTTTTTTATTGATTGGAATAACTAAAGGACGGTCAACTTCTAGTAGGTAGTTTTCACCTTTTTCTGCCGAAGTCCCGTTTTGGTTTTCGTATTGCTCACGCGGGGTGGAAAGGACCGAGTAAAACTCCAGATCTTGGTCGAAGTACTTATAATGCCACTTCCACTGCGACCCGGTCACTTGCACGGTAATATCTGCATCATCATTATTTTCCATATCGATGAGCGTAATAGTCGCAGGAACCGCCATAGCAATTAGAATAACGACTGGAATAGCCGTCCAGAGAATTTCAACTTTTGTGCTTTCATGGAAGGTTGCAGGTTTTACGCCTTTTGATTTACGGTGGAATACCATAGACCAAAACATAGCACCAAAGACCACAACACCAATAGCTGTACAGATATAGAGCACCAACATATGTAAATCGTATACGTCTCTACTAACCTCTGTTACACCTTTGGTCAAATTCAGCGACATATCTGCCCAAACTGAACTAGACAACAAACCCCCTAGCAACAGCAAACCTAGGTTACGTCTTTTCACTCGACATCTCCTTCACCCTTTAAGGCCAAACAACACAGTTTCATCAAGTTACCATGGCAAACTGGTTATTTAGCGCATACATTTATTATTATTTAAGTGACGTATTTTTCGACAATGGTCAATTACGCCCTATTGTTATTTTTGTACGTTTTCTAGACTAGAATTACTTAAATCTTGATCTGGGTCAATTTAAAAATTCAAATACAATTAAAATAAAACATAATAAATACAATAGAGTAAAAGCCCTAAATGACGTGACATGACCATTTTTAAAAGGGTAGCTTGAATGTTTGTTTTTTGTTCAAGCTATGTTTTTACTACTGAATAATAAATAATCAACAAGTAATTGCCCTGTATAAAAAACAGTCTAATTAGGCATTGAATTGCCGAGAATGAGAATTATTCTAAACAAATAAAGCTTAGGGACACAATCATTAACAAAAGTAATAAAATGTCGCTTTAGTGCTGTTAATTTTAGTTACTAGACTGATAAAAATACTGTGGCTTTAGGTGCAGAGTGTTTAAAAATAACCGTCTAACATTTACAGTGATAACAAGGGTGATTATGCGGTATAAGGTGGGAGCTATTGCAGACTTAAGCCGGTATCGGTTAAATCTGCAATATCATATAGGGTAGTATTCAAAGGCGCTGTAAAATAACTTACATCCAATCAGCCGCACGTATCACACCAACGGCAATACCTTCAACATTAAACTGCTGTGTTGCTAAATCAACTTTAATCGGCAAAAAGTCCTCATTTTCAGCATGTAAATAAACCACATTACCTTCGCGCTTAAAACGCTTAACGGTAACATCCTCTTCGACACGCGCGACAATCACTTGGCCATTCTTGACATCTGTTGTTTGATGCACCGCCAGCAAATCACCATCTAAAATACCAATATCTTTCATACTTTCGCCATTAACGCGTAATAAGTAATCCGCCGCAGGGTGGAATAAGCTACCGTCAATTTTATAATGCTGTTCAACATGCTCTTGCGCTAAAATAGGCTCACCAGCGGCAACACGACCGATAAGCGGTAAGCCCTCTTCCTCGATAAACTCTTCTGCCAGGCGAATACCACGCGATGTACCTGGCAACATATCGATATAGCCTTTTTTAGCCAGCGCCTTTAAATGTTCTTCCGCCGCATTGGCCGACTTAAAACCAAAGTTTGTCGCAATTTCAGCACGCGTTGGCGGCATACCTGTGTCAGAAATTTTTTCTCTAATCAGATCAAATATCTGCTGTTGTCTCGGTGTTAAAGGGCGCATAGTAATTCCTTGAGCGACTTATAAACAAGCCTGTGTTTTTAAACAGTATTACTGTTATTGTATACAGGCTTTAACGAAACGCAAGCAGTTATTAATTTAAAGCGAGTTAATCATAAGTATGATGACGGGTAACACTAAAACGGTTAAGAATATGATGAACAATATACACCGCACTTAAACTGACAATAACGGCGACACAAACCGAACTAAACCGATACAAAGCACTGTAGATTAAGTCTTGCCCTGGACCTAGCGATTGCCCAAATAATATGCCAAAGGTGGTTAGCACGCCAAAACCAACGCCCGGAGGTCCGCCACCTAAAATATGAAAGCGACTAAAGATAAAGGATAAAAGCCATAGCAAAATAACCGGAAATAGTAAAAAGTCGCTATGGGTATATAAAATTAATTGCGCAATGAGTGCGGCATTGCAACCAATTAACGTGCCAATAATACGTTGCCAACTTGCGATGCCTGCGGCTTTCCAACATAGCGAGAATAAAATTAAAATAGAGGCCGCCTGCGCAGAAATAGAATCTTGTAAATCGAGTATTTGAAACACAACAAATGATAGTGTTGCCACCGTTGAACACAACAACACTTCATGGCGAATACTGGCCTTGGCTTTTTCCGGTAGTGCTAGGCTTGGGCGCGTGGCAACATCTGGGAACAAACCGTGCATTAATAGCGCGATCATTATCGTTAACATAACCGCGATAGCGTTACTAAAAATTAGTGGATAAATACTAATACTATCATTGGCATAACTTGCAAAATGTAATTGAATCGACAAGCTCACTGCCCCCAAAGCGCCGAATAAAAACGCCCCTGCACTACTCATTTGATAAAATAAAAGACAAAATACCCCAAACACTAGCAAAGTCATCAGCAGTGGCAAATGCGAAAACAGCCCTTGAATGAGCAATACCACTAGCGCACTAAACGCGGCACTGGCAATAAATTGTCGGATCACTGACGAATTGATGGTCGGTACTAAGCCTAATAACAGCATGGGATAAACAGTAAAAAATATCCCGTTCGGCCAATTCATTAACTTACAGATAGTGAAGCCAATCGTGCAGCCGCCCGCAATCCGCAATGCTTGGCGTAAACCATTGCTATCAAGCTGTGGCGGTTGACTAATTATTTGACTCATCTCGCCACCATTAATAAATGTAATGCAACCAACTAATAAAGCGTATTTGCATTGTGCCTAACGCCTGCCCTAACGCAGAATTAGGTAGTAGTTGTACCGTAGCCCTTGCGCCACTGGGCATATTAAGCAGTAATGTCTTATCATCGGTTAACGCTAAATGAATACGTTGACGTTGAGCTTCTCGCACCCAGCGGTTACTGGTTTCAGTGGTACTGAGCAAGCCATTGGCATTTAATTGGCCATCACTGACCCCCGCTTCAAAGGTGGTTATTTTTGCATCATAAACCTGACCCGGACGGCTATCAAATACCACTTTAGCTAAACTGCCATCGTGCATATTGATTAGAGATTTTTCGCGAAAGTCGGCCACTAAATCAGCATTATTCGCGACAATCGCCAGTAAAGGCTGACCCGTTAATGCATAACCTCCTTCAAGCAATTGTAAGTTAGCCACAACGCCATCGTTCAATGCCCGTACTTGCGTATAGGATAAGTTCAGCTCGGCTTGCGCGAGTAAATTTTGCGCATGCCGCAGTGCTAGGTTATCTCTTCTTGGGTCGCCACGAGCTAAAATAGCTTCCGCAAGTTGTGCTTCAAATGCCGCGACATTGGCTTTGCTGGCAGCAAAGTTAGCTCGAATACTTTCAAGCTTTTGTTCCGAGATGGAGCTTTGTTGGTAGAGCTTTTCACCACGAGTTTTTAATAACTCTTGCTCATGTTGTTTTGCTCTTGCTGCACCAATTTTCGCCTCAAGCGCTTTAATATTGGTATCAAGGCGTTTATTTTGCAGTTTGGCATCAGCTACTGCGAGCCGAGCTTGTTCAAGCGCTAACAAGTAGGTGCTATTATCTATCTCAAACAGTATATCTCCTGCCTTTACCGTTTGGTTGTTGCCAACGAATACCTTCATGACTCGACCACTAATTTGTGGCGCTATCTGGACAACAGGATGATAAACCCGCGCCTGTGGCGTTACAGGCAACCAAATATCCGCCATAACATAATAGATAAAAGCGACAATAAATCCGGCCAGTGAAAATCTCACATAACGAGCAAATTTTTGATCAGGTGTCATTATTAACCTTATTATTTGTTTGATTGTTAATATAGTCTTTTGCGTTTTCTGCCATTTTAATTAAGCCATGTGCCATGTTATCTAACTGTTCATGGTTAAGTCCCTTATATAACTGATTTTTAATTTCAGTTATTTGCTCTTTTAATAGGTATAGAACATTACGACCCTGTTCGGTGAAATAAATTTTTTTACTGCGCTTATCTTGCTGATCAACTCGACGAATAATCAGTGATAACGCCTCTAGCTGTTTAAGCGTGCGAGTCAGAGAAGGCATTTCGATACCTAAGCTATGTGCTAACTCAAGTTGTGTTACTCCCTCGTTAAGCATGTTTATATGGACCAATGCTGTCCAGCGTGACTGGGTTAAGCCAAGTGGTTCAACCGCAATAGTGACAACTTCTCGGCATAGACGGTGAACACGGCCCATATTTCCGCACAAGGTCAAATCGAGTGTGTCATGAAATGGAAGATCAGTTGTCATCATTAACTCTAACTACTTAGCAGGCTTAGCAGTTTATCATTAGTTAGCCTGCTAAGTAAATATAGCGTGGCTTACTGACACTTATCAGCAGGCAAAAAAAACGCCCCTCAAATGAGGAGCGTATGTAATAACATAAAAACAATAATAAAAACAAAACCGAGGGGAGAATCTCTTGCTAAGTAAGAGTGTCTTGCTTAGCGTTAGTTCAATTTATTTAATAATAAAAATGTTGTGATAGTTTTGCTTTAATTTCTAACGACTGCAATGACTAACGCGCCCCTTCTAACAGGTAAAAAAAACGCCCCTCAAATGAGGAGCGTATATAACAATATAAAAAAACAATAATAAAAACAAAACCGAGGGGAGAATCTCTTGCTAAGTAAGAGTGTCTTGCTTAGTGTTAGTTCAATTTAAATAGAGATTTAATTTAAATAAAAACAAAACAAACTGTAGACTACTGTTTTAATTAAATAAAAGGTAATTAAATGTTCGTTAGCCCCTGCCTGTTGGCGATTAAATTAAGTACTTTGGTCAATTTTTTAGCTAAATAGCCAGACAATATTTTTGGGGTTTGCTGCAGTAATAACAACTCAGATGCGGTAATGGCCACATAGCAATCGTGTACTTGTTTTGATACTGAAGACATCAACACATCGTCAGCTAAATACTCCTGTTTAAGGCTATTTTGTTGGTCTGCTGCCAGCAGATTAAATTCACTTAAAGCGAGCAGCGTGAAACTAATCTGCAATATCTTAGTTTCTTCACCGTACCAATTAGCGCTCATGGTATGAAAATTTAACTGTGCTGCAAGCTTATTACTAATCGCGCTAATATTTTTTATTTCGTCAATTAAATCTTCACTGACCTGGATCGTGATCGGTAAGGTTTCATTCATAATATCCATAAAGTTAAACGCCTTTTTAATAGATAACATCAACTCGGGTTAAGCTAGTTTACGCAATAATGCTATATGCACCTATCCGAGTTTTTTTACGCCTAATAGTTCGCTATGGGTTGGTATCAATGCCTTGCTAAGCAGTTAAAGTAATCATCGAGATATTGTTGCTCTCTTAGTCAAAAATCGACAATGAACAATTCAACTAATAACAATATAAGTCAAACGGTTATAAAGCTTACCAGCCCGAATTTAGGTTAAATAATATTGCCATTTAAAAAGCATACTATTATATCTCGAACTTGAATTCGCTATAAATATAAAACTTTCCTGGGCTAAAGTTTCGCCACAAGCGGCCACGTTTACAATAAGTGCTGCTGAGCTAGCCTGTAATATTGCTACTTTGGCTTAGCGCTAAGCTTACCCTAATAACCGAAAATTTATCTGCGACGATACGATTACCTAATGCTTAGCGCTTTTTTATTGCACCCAGCGTCGCCATCTCAATGTTATACCATCATTAATCTGCAAATGTTGCTGGCTGTTAACAGCTTGAATATTTGTTGCTCTTGCAAAGCTTAACAGCACCTAGGCGGCGTTGCGCGCAAGCCCACTAGTGGGTTATGACGCAAGCGCATGCCTGCGGCTAATTTAACCGTCCAACCAATAACAAGCTCAGCCGCTTAATCATTATTGCGCGCAATTAAAAGCCATTATTGGCTTTTACCGGGTAAGCTCAAATCCCCTGATGCGACATCAAATACATGGTTAACACACAATAACGGTGCGTGTACTTGCTGGTTTATTTTTAAACCTGCGGTGACACCATCAAAAGCAAAATTTGCCGGAAAGCCCAGTGCCGATAGTGGCACTCGCACTAAGACTTCCGCTTGCGCTAAGCTAAAATCAAACCCCGGACTGTCAATAAAAATAGGTAAATTAGGCCAAGTCACGGGTAATTTAGGTGAGCTATCAGGAGCAATATCTTTAACTTTTAAAGCGCCATCGCCGCAGGCATTATCAGGTACTAGTACTACCCAGTGACTATGCCATTTGTCGCCGTCATTAGTTTTATTGCCGTCACCATCTTCGTCATATAACGGCGTGTCATCAAAGTCTGGGTGCACGGTTAAGGCTAAAGACAAAATACCTTGATCCGCTTCAAAGCCTACCGCCGAGCTATTAAGTGACGTCGGCCAAACATAGCTATAAACTTCGGCACCCGCTAATTGACCACGACTTTCCGGCTGCTTGCCGCCAGCTTTGCCTGTGACAATTTGTTGAAAAACTAGGTGGCTACCTTGGGTAATCACTTTGGCATGAACAATGTCAAATTCGCTAGCAACCTCCTTTGAAACAGGGGCTTGAATATGACCATGGTGTTTATTGTCAGCAAAGCTATTGGTTGCCGACAAGAGGCTAATTACGGTTGTTACAATAAATAAATCTGCAGCTTTCATGAGCAGTCCTTTAGTAATTTAACTAAATACCAATATTTAGTTTCGATTCGATACAATAACAATTAAAGATAATAAAACTCTTCTTGTCAAATATGTTTTGACTCGATACTATTCTACTATGAATGATGAACTATTTAATTTACTCGAGCGGCTAGCTAATTTGTTACGGCAAGAAGCGCGACTTGAAGGGCAAAGCTTAGGGTTACAACCTATTCAGCAAGAGGCGTTGTATTATCTATCAACTTGTAATCGTTATTCAGATACTACCTTGGCGGTCACTGAGTTCTTAGGCTTGACCAAAGGCACGGTCTCACAATCGTTAAAAATTCTGCAAAACAAAGCGTTAATTATTAATGTAAAAGACCCGAAAGATAAACGCATTACCCACTTAAAAGTGACGCCAGCAGGTCGTGAGTTTTTGATGAAAACCTGGCCACCGCAAAAGTTTAGCGATGCGATCAGCGGCTTATCCGTGGATGAAGAGTTTGAGAGCAAAACATTGCTTAAAAAAATATTAAACAACTACCAAAATACCACGGGCCGAACCGTTTTTGGGGTCTGCCAGCATTGTAAGTTTAATCGCAAAACGGCGGACGGTATTTTATGTGGTTTAACCAAAGAGCCGTTAAGTAGCGAAGATATCATGCTGATCTGTAAAGAGTATGTCGATTAAGCATGGCCAAGCAAACGAAAATTCCAGTTTTCTATTTGCTGAGTTGCTAAGCGTTGCTGCACTTTCGCCTGCCAGCTAGCAGATAAGGTGCTTTGTTGCCCTAATGCCTGCAGCTTATCGCGATTGAGCGGGTCGGCAAAAAATGTCTCACATACGGCTTTAATGGTCATGGCATTGCGAACACGGGCGATTAATTCCAACGGTTCATCGACACTGACCATGCCCGGTTGAATGACCCGATAGAGCCAGCCGCAACGCGAAATTTCCTGCATAACGACGGAAAAGTCGGCTCTGCCCCAGCGTTTATTGAGTTTAAAACACGGCGAGCGCGGTTGACTAACCTCGATAATCGCCTGACCCCACTGGTAACGATCCCCCAAACAGACGGTTTGCTCTGTCATGCCGATTGAGCTAAGGTTTTCGCCCATACCGGCAGTCCGCCAAGGCTTATCCTGGCCAACATGGTGTTCGGTATTATTATCGCCGTATTTCGCGTGCCAATAAGCATAATGCTCTGCTGGATATTGATGTAACGCACGTTCAAGACCGCCATGATGACGCTGGTCGGCGCACTCATCGCCCGCCAATCCTTGTCGCGATAAATACAGCGGGGTATTAACCGGACGCTTATCCATCGCTGTTACTATGCCATAGCGTTTGGCTACTTTTCCGCAATAAAGATTCAATAGGTAGTGCTTACCTTGCATGGGCTTGTCCTCTTGCTGTTTCTAATACCTTTCGCAATACCTGTGCTTAACCGATGGCAATTGGCTATAAGCGTGTTTAATTTATCCGTGAATTCAAACAACAATATAGGTATTTGGTAACAACAATCACGAAAAAATAGCCGATATATTGGCCGAATATAAATATCATCATTTTCGGCCAAAATGCGGTTTCTTCGCTAAAAAAGCTTAAGAAAAAGCGAGCTGGTGCGGTAAAAAAAGCATAGCCCGGCAACGCCGCTAGTAATAAAAGTGTAATGGTAGCCAAACGCAATAATACCGATCAAGACCCCCAAAAATGCCCAACGCAATGCTCATTTTTTATTCCATCAAACGTTATTGGCTCGGGAAAATCTTATCATTTAAGTAAAAAATTGTCGAAGTCTTGGTCTTAGTTCCACTGAATAAGATTATGCAAGCGCCTGTAGTTAATAGCGCTTTAGCTGATTAACTGATGTCACTATGCTTATACCAAGTTGATTAATAATTAACTGGCTTCGCGGGCATTAAGCAAACGGCTATTAGCTGATTACTTTTACGCTAAACAATGCCAATACTTATGCCGAAAATTAACTGCTGTGGGCAAAACGCACACTTTACTTGAATTTGTTAGATCACAGGTTACTATAGCTACCCTATGTCTAATCTAGAATACCACCATGACAAAATTTATTAGTATTATCGCACTCACCTTATTCAGCGCGTCAAGCTTTGCTGAAACCTTAAAAGTGGCTTCGTGGAATATCGCTTGGTTGGGCTCACACGAATATAACCAACGCAACGCTGCTGATTATCAAAAGCTGGCACGTTATGCCCGTGAATTAGATGCTGATGTGATTGCTTTACAAGAAGTTGAAAGTGCCAAATGGGCAAAAAAAGTGTTCGGCGATGAGTATGATTATTTCTTCACCACCAAAGACTGGGTACAACGTGTCGGCGTCGCAGTAAAAAAAAGCAGTGGCTATAAAGCTAGCGCTATTGAATATCGTGAGCTTGACCAAGGCCTTGCCCGCCGAGGTATGGATGTGACCTTAACCAAAGACGGTAAAAGCGTACGCTTATTAGCGGTGCATATGAAATCAGGCTGTTTTGATAACGCACTGGATCAAGCCAGCATTGCAAAAATGCCTGATAGCAATGAAAAAGAGCAATATGCAAAAATAGCCTGTGCTGAACTCGCTAAACAAGCAAAACCACTCGAAGCTTGGGTTGATGCTCGCGCGAAAGAAGGTCTGCCTTTCCTGTTGGTCGGGGATTTTAACCGCCGCTTTGTCAGAGATATTTCATTAAATTACAGTGAAGTACAAGGCTTGTGGCAAACCATTGATGACCCAGGAGCAGAAGCGCTTTGGGCCCCTACTATTAAAGCAGAATCGCAATGCTGGGGCGGATATTACAAAGATTATATCGACCACATTATTTTCGATCCAAAAGCGAAAGCGCGTTATGTTGAAAACTCGTTTGCTCAGTTAGTTTTTCAGCCAAAATATAGCCGTGAACTGAGCCAAAAGCTTAGCGATCACTGCCCAATTTCTATCGAATTAAAGCTTTAACGCAGCGGTTAATCATCTTAATTTAGCTCACCAGCATGACGCATTGTTGGTGACTAGCTAAGCGCTATCTCCTCATAGCCAGTGATATGCACAGTATCTTGATTAATTATCGTATCGACGCCTTGACCTTAGGCGCACTTTTTCAGCAATCGCAAATCTCGGAGCAAAGTAAAAGTGGTCATGGCTAAATGCTCATAGCAAATTGAAAACATAGTGACCAAAGTACAATGTGCCCATGATGGCAGTGAAATTCGTCATAGTGAAAAAAAGTGTAAATAACCTTGGCAGTTGATTATACCTTTGATAAACAGACTAAAGTGTATGTAACCTATAGTCTGCTTGCACTGGAAACGCGTGACGATAATAACCTAGATTTCGGCTTACAAGATAAATTTTAAAGGCAAAAAAATGACTAATACAATCATAAAAACCACCCCTAAGTTGATGCTTTTGCTCGGGCCGTTACTCATGGCAATCACGCTAATTATGCCTGTCCCCTTTACAGGCATGAGTGTTGAAGCTTGGCAGATCCTTGGCCTAACATTATGGATGGCAACGTGGTGGGTATCAGAGGCTGTGCCGGTCGCGGTGACCGCCTTTTTGCCTTTAGTGGTTGTGCCCATTGTCGGTATTGCACCAATTGACACGGTGGCAGCACCCTATGCCCATCCACTTATTTTTCTTTTCTTAGGCGGCTTTTTAATTTCTATCGCGATGGAGCGCTGGCATTTACATAAACGTATCGCCTTAAAAGCCATGACCCTAGTCGGCGCTAAACAAAGCCAGCAAATTGCCGGTATGATGGCGGTAACCGCATTTTTATCTATGTGGATGTCAAACACCGCCACGGCGGTAATGATGTTACCGATAGGCCTATCTGTCATCGACATGATAAATCAGGATAACAACAAAGCAAATGACAGTTTTTCTAAAGCCATGCTGTTAGCGATTGCCTTTTCCGCCAGTATTGGCGGCTTAGCCACATTAATCGGCACGCCACCAAACGCTTTAATGGCCGCCTACTTAGCGAATAATTATCAAATTGAAATTGGCTTCGCCCAATGGATGATCGTTGGCGTGCCACTGACATTAGTGATGTTAGTTTTATGTTGGCTGACCTTAACCAAGTTTTCATTCAAACTTGATAACACTAGCGTTGAAACCGGCACTTTATTTCAAGATAAACTCGCGGCGTTGGGCGCGATGACTAAGGGTGAAAAGTATGTGCTAGGCTTTTTTGCCTTGGCTGCCATCAGTTGGGTTTTCCGGCCGCTAATCGTAAAAACCACCGGCTTAGCGATCACCGACACCGGCATTGCCATGTTTGTCGGCCTGATGCTTTTTATTGTCCCGGTCGATAGTAAAAAAGATCAACGCATTCTGGCTTGGGACGATACCAAGAAACTGCCTTGGGGCGTATTAATACTGTTTGGTGGTGGCTTAACACTCGCCGGACTAATTAAACAATCAGGTTTAGCAGATTATATTGGTAGTCAGTTAGAAAACGCGGCAAATTTCCCGATTATTTTCGCCATTTTAATGATAACGGCTACCGTTATCTTCTTAACAGAAGTGACCAGTAATACCGCTACCGCCGCTAGCTTTTTACCCTTACTCGGCCCTATCGCCGTGACCTTAACCGGTGGCCCGCTCACCTTCGTTATTCCAGCCGCGCTGGCGGCAAGTTGCGCCTTTATGATGCCCGTAGCCACGCCGCCAAACGCCATTATTTTTAGCTCAGGTCAACTACGCATTGCAGATATGGCCAGAGTCGGCTTTGGCTTAAATATCGCCGCCGTCATCGTTATTACCTTACTGATGGTCACCTTAGTCCCTAGGGTGATTTCATTGTAGTTAAGCGATAAAATGATCGACTAAGGGTGATATATCGCTAGTAGCTAAACAGCGCTCGCGCCGACAAAATACGCAAAATTAGCGGCCTTGGCATAGGTCAAGGCGCTTTTGCGCTAGCGCAGCATCAAGGCTGCAATTATTAAACCTGCTTATTCAATTCTTAATAGATATCACTTAAACTGCGCTAGCAAGGCAACCGTTGGTGACAAGGAAAAAATCGATGAAAGAGCTTCTACGCCAAGAATGTGTCATTTTATTGCACGGTTTAGCGCGCTCAGCACATTCAATGGACAAAATGGCACAACGCTTAAGCGAGCACGGTTATAAAGTGTTAAATATTGATTATCCTTCAAGGGCTTACCCGATTGAGCAGTTGGCTGAGCAAACCATTAGCGATGCGCTAAAACAATGCCAAGGTATGCCGGTAAATTTTGTTACTCATTCGATGGGCGGTATTTTAGTGCGGCAGTTTCTCAGCAACCATAGCATCAAAAACCTCAATAAAGTGGTGATGCTTGGGCCGCCGAATAAAGGCTCAGAGGTGGTGGATAAACTCAGTCATTTACCGGGCTTTAGTTTTGTTAATGGCGCAGCAGGCATGCAATTGGGCACCAGCGAGTTAAGCCTGCCAAAGCAACTCGGTAAAGCTAATTTTGATGTCGGTGTTATCGCCGGCACGCAGAGTATTAATTTACTGTTATCGTCACTTATCCCTGATACCGATGACGGTAAAGTGTCGGTTGAAAGCACTAAAATTGAGGGTATGAATGACCACATTACAATGCCCACTACCCATGTATTTATGATGCGCAATGACGCGGTGATCGAACAGGTGATTTGCTACCTCAAACAAGGTAAGTTTAACCATTAGCTATTAAGCAATTACGCTTAAGCAAGGACTTGCCTCCAGTTCTACCCACAACTTGCTAACAGCCAAGCTGGTTTAACACAACTTACGACCGCCGCGATCTCGATAGCGAGCAATTCCCTGTTGCAGTCAATTGTGAATTTATGATGAATAGTGCAAATTAACCATGTCAATTCGATAAAATTTTAGTATGGTGTTAATGAGCTTAAGTAGTATTTAATGAATCTAGATGGGGAATCAAGATGAAATTATTTAAACAAGTAACGCTATTCACGCTAGCTTTAACAAGTGTTTTATCAGGCTTAGCATCGGCAAATGAAATGGAAATTACCGCCAAATCTCAAGTGATATCAAACGACAGCAAACTCCATACCTACATTGGAAATGTCCGCATTGCCTTCGCAACCAGTCGCTTATCGACCACCTCTAGCCATGCCTCTTTCCAAAATGGCAAAACCGTGATGGAAGGTGATGTAGAAATTTTGCTCAGTAACGCCGTAGCTAAAACACAAAGGGTGACTTTTACCCCTTCGCAACAAGGGTTAGTTGCCGAAATGGACAAAGTGACCTTTACCTATAAGTAATAAAATCGGCAATCGCTAGCAACAATAACCTTTTACTGTTTTGTCGAGCTTAGCTTATTTTTTCCCGGCACTTGATCATGCTGATCTATGGTCATGCTGATCGCTTGCTCAGGGCCACTGTCGAAATGGACCGGCATAGAGTAACCAATAATATCGTCCGCGCTTTTTTGATGGGGATTTTTACTTTTAGTGGCTTTTGCCACAATAACCACGTTTTCTGCATGCTGTAAGGTTAAATGTGGCAGTAAATACATACTTTGATGTAAGACAATTTCACTCGGCAGTTGTGACAGTTTGCCTTTAAAATTGGCCAAGGGTAATCGAGCACCTGGCTTAGACGCATAAACATATAACACCCAATCTTCGGCATCATCTGGCATTAAACTTTCTTTTATATCGACCTGAACCCTAATGCTTCTGCTTGGCTTTTCAGCTATCGGCTCTTGTGCTTGTACGGGGGTTTTCAGTAATAAACTTGCTAGTAAAAACCCGCTTAACATCAATAATTTTTTCATCACCACGACCTTAATGTAAATTCGCCATGACCCGATAACTGCTAAAATCAATCGCGCCTTGCCTATAGTGATAGTTTTACCACTGCGCGGTTAATTGGTGCAAGCGGGCAAGACCTTATCGGCGGTCTTTCTCAGCTAAAGCTGACCTAGCGCAATAAAGTGGCTATACGCCATAGGCTACTGACAATTTATTGAAAAGACCAAGGTGTCTCGACGTGGCATGAAAATGCGCTTAAGCTCATGGCTCAACTGTGCAGGGCTAGTATCATTTATTTTCAACAAATACCTGTCGACCTATCGCTATTGGCCGATAGTGAATTGAATTGTGCTCGGGTAATAATCTTGCTTTAATTGACTTTGTTTGCTCATGGTTAATTTAGCCCGCTTGGTCATCATCTTGCGGTTTAATCAGTCCCCTTAAGCGGTCACGATATTTATCACGCGCCAAGGCTTGCATATCTGTTACGGTATCGCTTTCGTCAACAATTTCACGACCAAGTAAGGTTTCAATGGCGTCTTCTAAGGTTACTACCCCAGAAGTTTGACCATATTCATCTTCCACTATGTACATATGGACATGATGTTTAATAAACATATCTAATAACTGCTGAACCGGTAATTTTTCTGATACTGGTGTTAATTCAGTGACAACATGGCTAATCGGCTTATCGCCGTGGCCATTGCGCTCTGCTTCATACAAATCGCCTTTGATGACTTTACCGACATTATCATCTATGGTTTTACCGTAGACAGGTATGCGAGTAAATTGACTGGTTTGTGGATGATTTAACGCCTCGGTTACTGAGATATCCTGATGCAACATGTGCACCACGGTACGGGGGGTAAATACGTCTGCAGTGCGTAATTCGCGCAAGTTGAGAATATTGGATAAGTATTCGTTTTCTTGCGAAAAAAGGCTGCCATCTTTATGACCTAAAGACGCTAAGGCAATAATTTCTTCGCGCGTAATCTCACTAGCTTTATCTTGTTTGAATGAACGAGTTAGTCGAGTTGACAGCCAAACCAGTGGGTAAACTATTCTCACTAACCAAGTGATGACATGGGCCGAAGGTATGGCTAAGTTACGCCAGAATGTTGCCCCTAGGGTTTTTGGAATAATTTCTGAAAAATACAAGATAACCAGTGTCAACAATACCGCGATCAGAGTTTCCCATTTTTCACCAAATATACCTATCGCCTGTGCACCAACACCGGCCGCGCCCATGGTATGCGCAAAAGTATTAAGAATTAAAATACTGGCAAGTGATTCTTCTAAACGGGTTTTTACATTGGCCAGTACAGCACCAGATTTTGGTCTTTTAGTTTGTACTTGCTCGACAAAACTAGGTGTTATTGATAATAATACCGCTTCGAGCACAGAGCACAAAAACGACACACCAATGGCAATGGCTAAATAGATGAAAAGTAAAGTCACGCGGTCAATCCATATCTACGAATAGTGTATTTCCTGCTAAATATCATACCACAATGTCAGCAATAACTTTGCGCTGCATTGTGTTTTAACATTTTTGCGTTCACTTTAAATAATTACCCTCCTGGTTCCTATTAAGCTTTTCTCTGCTCAGAGCCATATTACTGAACCTAAAAAAGCGAAATTACTTAAAATTCATTAGTGTTTCAAGACCCTTCGATTGCCCGTCTGCATTGCATACCAGCATACCCTACTGGCATATAACAATTACTCAGCTTAAGACTTGCCGAGATCTTTTAAGGCTTTGAGTTCGATGCGTTCAATTTCCTGTGCATAAATCGCGGTCGGCTTTTCAGTGATATTGGTGTACAACACCACTTTACTATCGGTTATTTGAATACCGTAATTATCCGAGGTTAAATAAATACCTCCTGAGTAGCGACCCGAGGTGCTAAGCCAGTCGTCTTTATGCTCTGCTAGCCAGGTTTTCAGCAGCAAGTATTCAGTATTTTCAGGGCTCAGTACTATGGTAGCCTTGCTATTAGCATTCAAATATACCGTAACCTCATTATCAAGTTGTACCTGAACGGTTTTAGTACAGCCCATCACGGTAAGCAACATTAGTGGTATAAGCAGTAGATATTTCTTCATTTTTTTACCTATTAAAATTTATATAATGATAGCAAATCGATTAATCGACGCGGCGGCGTCAAGGTATCAATAATGCCATTTTAACTAAAAATCTTTTTTTTGCTTTGATAAGCCTCAAAGTTTTGACAATTTTTTTGAACAATACTAGCGCTGCGAAGACGCTGGTAACTTAGAGAATCGCCCTGACAGAGAAAAACTAGTTCACGGTGATTAAGCAAGGCAAAACGAATCATTTTTATAATAATTAACAATACTTTCCAAGACAGTTGCTAGCTGATAATGTCTGCTAAACACTTTTTTAAGCTCTGGAATAAGTAAAAGGTATTGCTATGACCCTGCACAAAATCATCGTCCTGCTTGCAGTATTAGCCGGTTTAAGTATTGCTGCTGATGCAACTGAACCGACACCCGCGGGGAAGGCTATTATCAGCGCTTACGAGTTTCAGCACCCATCAGTCATATTTGCAGAAAATCGACGTTATATGGTCTCACTGCCTGAGCGCTATTTAATGAATCAACGAAAATACCCGAGTCTATTTGTGATTGATGCTGACTTTCAATTTCAACACGTTGCTGCCGTAGTAAAGAACCTCAGCAGAATGGGCAAAATACCACCGATGATTGTTTTCGGCATTGCTAATCAAGGTGACGATGATTATTTAAAAACAACAACATGGTCAGATGGTAAAGATGACGCGTTCGGCGATGCAAAAAAGCTGCATGCATATCTAAGCCAAGAGTTACTGCCCTTAATTGACCAACACTATCGTACCAACAGCCAAAAAGCGCTGGCTGGTTATTCACTTGGTGGTTTATTCACGCTTTACAGTATGATGCAACACGACACGCCCTTTAATGCCTTTCTCGCCATGAGCCCCAGCGCATGGTTTGACCACAACAGTTTGGCGAAAAAACTCACACCTTTGCTAAAAGCAAATAAACTCACCGCACCGGTATTTATTTCACTTGCCAATGAAGAAGGCATGGGCGTTGATGAAGTTATTAAAACATTTGAAAGCTCAGCCGCTAAATCTCTAAACTGGCAGTATCTGCACTACCCGGAAGAAAATCACTTTACCACCGCACTACCAGCACTTTATGACGCCTTACAATTTCTAGCGCCTAATTACGCACTAGACGGCACAGATATGCTCGCACTTGGCGATTACCAACAGGTGTTAGCGCACTTTAAAGCGCAGAAAAAACAGTGGGCTGGCTTTCAATTTGAATGGTTACAAGGTTACCAGTTTGCTAAATATATTTTTTGGTCAAAACAAACAGAGCAAGTTGATGAGGTATTGAACGCAGTAGCCACAGAATTTCCAGAATCGTTAACTATGGTAACCATTCAACTAGCGAATGGTTTTAATAAAAAGAGCCATCATGCCAAGGCATTGCAACTCTTGAACCGGGTCAAAACGCAAGGTGAACACTTTCCTGGCTGGCATAAACAAATGAGTGTGTATTATATCGCTGTTGATAAACCGCTATTGGCACAGCACCATCAAGCACTCGCATTAAAGCTTGCCAAACAATATCAATTCGACAGTTGGGAAGTGTGGGAGCTGATGTAGCTCCGCCTTTTTTTCAGCAACGCCATAGTAACGCCCAGCAGATTAACCAGCACTTTTCATCGCCATGCGCTTTAAGCGACATGGCAAGACATACAGCTAAGCGTAATTAAAGCTATTTTCCCAATGGCTACCTAATATTTTTTTCGCTTTTTGCAAGGTAACCGCATGATAAAGATCTGTGGTTAATTCAACTAATTGCATACGCTCAAGTTTGCCTAACGCATCGACTATTTCAAAATCCAAGTGCGAGTTCTTCTAAACACATTTCAACAATATCTTGTTTTCTGTAAGGGATAAATCGATCAGCGGCCATAGCATAATGAGCATGTGCTCTTTGAGCGTTAAGTAGATGTTGTTGCCGACTTTATCGTGTCACTTCACTTGCGCGAGCTACATTGTCAGCTAATGAAATGTACGCTCTTGCTTATCCCATCTGCTAGCTTGCCAATGTGAGATGACTCCAGCAGCTTGACAAATATCACAATGCCACTCAATTACGCCAGATTCGCGGCACTTGGCTTCTATGCTGCCCCGACAAGACAGTCCATCAGCACGTGAACTGCATTGCAAATCCACAGCAATGAGTGGCTGCTCAATATGCTCAGACACTGTTGAGACAATTTCACTGAGAAATTTAAAAACCTTGCTCGCCTGATCCGTAAGCTCGAGTACATTCCCTGCTTGATCAAGAAAATCTCTTAAATCTGCTTTTAACGTCATACGTTTGGTCAATCATAGAGTGCTTATGCGCCTAAGATATAGCAGTTAAAGCGCTCGGTAAATCTTTTCTAATGTAATAGAACCAAACGCATCGCAAAGTTGGCGAAATAAGCTCTGCTTGGCCGCGAGCTTAGAAGATAATAGTGTTAAATGTTTATCTAAACGTCTCACCAAGCATTTCGCATCTTGAATGAATCGCTAACTAAGAACATTATGATGACCGATAGCGTCGAAATTGTTGACAGTTTAAGTCGAAATACGCACTATGAAGCGCTTAAATCGGTCGAATACGCTTGGCAGTATTGAGTATCTCAGCTATTTTTTGCCAATAACAAGCTTGTTAGTTTTTGTAGAGAAACCAATGTCAAATTCTATGTCGTTAGAGAAAATTTTTATCATTATGGCCATTATTCTAGGCTTTGGCTCAGCCATTGATCTGCTCTATTCTTTAACAACCGCTAGCTTTCAGCTAAATGAAATATTGCGATGTATATTAAATATAATTATTGCCGGCTTTTTGTATTTTTATTTTAAGAAAAAACAGCAAGCAAAAGATGATGGCAATTAAAATACCACTTCAATAAGCGCATATGAGTATGTCGTTATGACTATCGAGCAGCGGATACTCATGCTATTGCTACAATACCGGATCCAATAGCACTGATATCAAGCTCGCTGCCATTAACATCAATAAATTTAAACGGTATTTTCAGTAGCGTAAAAATAGCCGCAATATCACAAGGGTATACGGCCAATTCGCCATCAACGTTACTCAATGAATGATCAAGTATGATGTCATGGAATGCTTTAGTGAGCGCTTTGGTTTCATCTGAATCGTATGCTCTTGAAATTTCAGTTTCTATGACTGAAATAGGAACATCAGACATGGCAAATTTTCTAGCTGATTTGAAGGTAATCATTTTCTCAGTACTCGCTATAAGTATTAGTAATATATAAAGTGTTTAGCTCAGTCCTAGCTAACTAGCAGCCGAATTAATTAGGTTTTAATTACGCAATTTTTTGCGTCGACATGCTAACCCCAGCTAAAAATATCAATCAAAACACTATCTCATTAATTTATCTGAAGTGCCATCAAGATTGATATTATTTCAACAGTAAAGGCGAATAATCTTGATTGCTCTTGATGTGGTGTTTAGCGGGCTAAAGCTTATTATCATTCCTATACTGACAGCTTCCCCCATGGCTACGGTTTGATGAGCACAGTTTTTAGTCGCTTATTTATATTAGGTGGTACCGTCATATTGGCATTTGCTTTTTTGTCACCCATTTATTATTGGCAAATTGAGGGAAATTCTAACCGCTTAATTTCTTTAACATTACATCTGACCAATTTTATATCTTAACCCAGCCTTTGCTTTATTATGCACAGTTAATAAATTAGGATTGCCAGCAGTGAGCCAAGAACTAATGTATGACAAAAATAGTACTTTTCTTGGCCGCCCATAATAACTTGCTCATATTTTCAACAATAAACTACACTTAACTTACTCTTTTACCAACCTATTAAGAATAACTTATTAAGCCACCCATAATAACTAGACAGACCAGCTTCAGCTCAAAAAATCATGGTTATCTTCATATCAGAGTATAAGCTTGTCCGAAATTCTCAAGATTAATAAAAAATTAATAAAAATATGGAATCATCGATGAGCAAAGTTCCATTTATTGAATGAATTGGCCTTTAACATTCGTAGAAAATTGGACTGTAAGTGTTTTGTTATTGTTTAGCGATATCATGGCTGGCATAGTTAATCCGTCATGGCTGGCATAGTTAATTCGTCTATTCTTCGTATACGCTTAGGCTGTGAATAAGGTAGGCAGGATTAGTTTCGTATACTATTTATTTTAAAAGGATATTTTGTTGTGAATTCAGCCATAAGCAATCGTCAATCTCTTAGGTGGTTATTAGCCCTCGCCGCTTTATATACGCTCTATCTTGCGCAGTCGTTAATTATACCTATTTTATTTTCTGGCTTTATTGCACTATTATTAAGTTCCCCCGTTAAACTGTTAAAAACATTCTATATTCCACGTGCTATTTCTTCATTTATATTATTAGCTTTACTGGTAGCACCGTTTACCTTTTTAGCCTCAGAGTTAATCGAACCAGCTCAAAAATGGGCACAGTTGTTACCTAAAATTACCGTCCAGCTAAATAAAAAAATTGACACCATTAGTGATGAATTTGCCAGTCAAAAGCAGTTAGCAGAAGCTGAAGGCACGGCTAAAAATAGTGAAAATGAAAGTTTTAGCTTTTTTGGTTTATTTTCAAATGATAAACAAAAACCAAAAAAATCAGCTGAAATAGACGAAAACACGGTTGAAAAACACATAAAACAAGGGGGCATAGAGTTAATAATTGATGGGCTAAGTAGTGCGCCAATGTTTTTGGCCCAATGTTTTGGCTGCTTAATATTAATTCTTTTTTTACTTATCTACGGACCATCGGTATATATTGCCACTAGAAGTTTCCCTCAAATTGCCAATAAAAAGAAGCTCGACTCCATTGCCTACGAAATACAAAAAGTGTTATCAAAATATATTGTTACCATCAGCATTATTAACTTTATTCTCGGTGCCACCACGGCCGTTGCGCTGGCCCTACTTGGTTTAGACGATCCTATTTTATGGGGTGCCTTAGTTAGCCTACTTAACTTTGTGCCTTATGTAGGTTCAGCTATTAGTATTGCAATTTTAACCCTAGTTGGCTCCGTTCAGTTCGGTTTAACACTCATTGCCCTTGTGCCCGCCGGTGTGTTTTTGTGTATCAATGTTGTGGAATCACAATGGCTGACACCTATGGTATTGGGTACTAAAATGCAGCTGAACCCACTAGTAACTATTTTATGGTTATTCTTTCTTGGTTGGCTTTGGGGAATGCTAGGTGTGCTACTAGCTGTTCCTATTTTAGTTTGTATGAAACTTACATTAGAGCGATTTAACATACTCAGCCATTGGGTTAGTTTTATTGAAGCAAAAGCGTAATTTATTCACTACGGGTTAGTTACCCCCTGCTCAGCCTTGCCATGGTTGGTTATCTTGTACTACGTACTAAAAAATACAGCCAATATGCCAGCGAAAGTATTGGTAAGTAAAATTTTCATTATAACGTGTCAATATTTCACTTATTAAAACTCATGTATTTTTTGTTTTTTTAAATGACTGAATATTAACAGTTAATTTTTTTTATAATTTGGCTCAATGATTGCAACTCTTGAATTAATAAGTAACAACTACTGTTATGTAAAAAGGAGAAACATCACATGGCTACTACAACGTCAAGCAGCGATAAAAAGCTAAAATCTACTCACCCTCTATCTGATAAAGTGCAAGACACTTTGCACGAATCTGTAGATACTCTTGCTCAAAAAGCAGCCTATACAGAAGATCGTCTACGTAATGCTGCGCAGTCTGGTAGTGAAAACTTTTCCGCCAAACAACAAGAAGTACAAAAAAAATGGGAGCAGTCTGCGGTTAAAAAATATGCGACTGAAAACCCAATAGCAACAGCCGGCATTGCGTTTGCCGCAGGTGTACTGCTCACTAGTATTTTACACAGAAAATAAGAGTAACTGAATAGGAAGCGAATATAGTGACTATAAGCGCAGACTCAGAAAATCAGCCAAAGCATGACAGTGCCGAGGCTGAAAGCTTACGCCTTTTACAAGAGCAACAGCAACAGGCAGAAGCGTCGTTTCATGCCACATACTCAGCTATAGCTAACTTTTTAAAAGTTAAACAAAAAAAGTATCATAAAACTTATGAACTCGCTCTTTTAGAAGGAAAAATATCCCTTCAAGCAATAGCTGTATTTGGTATTTTAATTTTATTTACATTCATTATAGTTGCAGCACTTTGGTGCTTAATAAACGTGGCAATAGTCTTAGGCGTTATGCAATTATCTACGTCACTTTGGTTGGGTTTATTTATTGCAGCAAGCATTAATGCACTGCTATTTGCTTTTTGCTTTAATTTAATGAGAAAAGTTAAGCGTGAAGTAGGCTTTAACCGCACCAAACGAGTACTTGAAGGTGATTCATGATATTTTCATTATTTAAAAAAGTTAAACTAGCTGAGCAGCGTGAAGCCGAATTAAAGCTATTACAAAAGTTAGACAAAGCCCAAAGTCATCGTGCTAAAGTAAAATTTTTAGCGTTAATAACATCATCAAAAGGGTTAGCTGCGATTTTTACCGCTGGTTTAGCCAGAGGGCTCATTAAACCAAATATTGCGCGACAACTCAAAAGCATGGCGATTATTTTAGCCAAAACGAATTTAGATGACTGGTTAACGAACGAAGAGTTACCAGCACCTGACTAATCTATAGCTTCAATAATTCCAATTCTCATTTATTGACACCATTCTCATTTTTTATGACACCTCAGACAAACCAAAAACATTAATTTTTGATCTAAATCAATTACTTTAGAGTAAATGCTTTACTTTGGTAGAGTTGATACTCTATAATTACCTCGTTCTCGTAAGAACACCTGTTGTATTAATTTTGAATTATAGCTTCCCCAGAGCTAACTACGCCGATGGCCATTTTTGCCATCGGTTTTTTTATGCCTGAATTTCCTATATATCTCTTTTCCGAAAAAATTTTCGGCTTAACAATATCAGCTCATCAGCTGAATATGATGGCGGCCAATAATAGTGAAAGATCTTTTGGTGAATTAATCATTCTTTTTCCGGTCTATTGTGTAGCCAAGGTTATAAAGATATATTTCATTCATTGACCGCAAAGAGCATTAAACCACTGAGGAGTGCCTATGTCAGAATATAAAAAGTCTAGCGACGCTATTGCGGCGTTAACTGCTGAGCAATACCGTGTCACCCAAGAAAGCGGCACAGAGCGCCCGTGGACTGGCGAGTTATTGGAAAACACCGCCCCAGGCATTTATGTTGATGTGGTTTCAGGTGAGCCTTTATTTGCCTCAAGCGCTAAGTTTGACGCTGGCTGTGGTTGGCCTAGTTTTAGTAAGCCTATTGAAGCGATTAATGTTAAAGAGTTAACCGATGAAACGCATGGTATGGTGCGTACAGAAGTTCGCTCTAAACATGGCGATAGTCACTTAGGGCATGTCTTTACCGATGGCCCTGTTGCACAAGGTGGCTTGCGGTATTGTATTAACTCAGCATCGCTTAAATTTATTCATCGCGACGATATGGTCGCAGCCGGCTATCAAGATTATTTAGCACAAGTTGAAGGATAAAATATGACCATTGAACGCGCTGTACTAGCCGGTGGCTGCTTTTGGGGTATGCAAGATTTAATTCGCCAATTACCCGGCATCACAAAAACTACAGCAGGTTATACTGGCGGTGATATTAAAAATGCCACCTACCAAAATCACGGCAACCATGCGGAAGGGCTGGAAATATTCTTTGATAATACGGTGATCGGCTATCGAAAAATTTTAACCTTCTTTTTTCAAATACATGATCCGACAACAGAAAACAGACAAGGTAACGATCGCGGTAGTGAGTACCGTTCGGCGATTTATTATACTAGCGCCGAGCAAAAAGCCATGGCGGAAAAAACCATTAATGATGTCGATGCTTCTGGCTTATGGCCGGCTAAAGTAGTGACTGAAGTTGCCCCAGTTGGCGACTTTTGGCAAGCCGAGGTCGAGCATCAAGATTATTTACAGCGTTTTCCTAATGGCTACACTTGCCATTTTCCAAGGCCGGATTGGGTGTTGCCTGAACGATAATACGAAAGCGATAGTTGTAAGCTTTAAGTTATCAGCTGTCAGTTTGACCGAAACAAAAACGCCTCGGAATTCCGAGGCGTTTTGCTTAGCTTAAGAGTATTACTCTTCAGTTATTGTGGCGTCTTCGCTTAATGGTTCGATGTTTTCATCTTGAAACCATTGGCAAATTACCGCGTCAGCTTGTTCAGAGCCGGTGCGTTTTAAGGACGAAAACGCTTGTACTTTAATGTCGGCATTGAGTGGCGCTAATTGCTTTTTAACAGCAAGCACTTGGGTACTGACTTTACCTTGCGAAAGCTTATCGCTTTTCGTTAATAGTGCTAACACCGGTAAGTCGCCGTCTGCCGCCCATTTAATTAAGTCCATATCAAGGTCTTTTAACGGATGCCTGATATCCATCAGTATGACTAAGCCTTTCAAACATTGGCGTTTTTCTAGGTATTCGCCTAACGCTTTCTGCCACTTTTTCTTCATTTCCATCGGCACTTTGGCGAAGCCATAGCCTGGCAAATCGACTAGACGCTTGTTTTCGGCAATTTCAAAAATATTAATCAGCTGAGTACGTCCCGGCGTTTTACTGGTACGGGCTAAGCTTCTTTGATTAGTTAAAGTATTTAACGCACTTGATTTACCTGCGTTAGAGCGACCTGCAAATGCTACTTCAATACCACTATCAGCGGGTAAACGACGGATATCGGGTGCGCTAATAGTAAAAGTCGCTTTGCTAAGATGAATGGCTGTAGATGACAAGATTTAGATCCAACATATAAATAAAAACCGCATTATATCGTTTTTTGACATTAAAGATGCAATTGTATTAAATATTAGGCAACTTTTTTCGTTAAAAGTCCCTGTAAAGTTTGATATTGGTGTATCATGTCGGCAATTTTTTCGGCTTATTGAATGTATTCAATAAAAAACACAAAAGCATGTTGAGAGTTTTGTTATGAAACATATTTTAATTTCTCTAATTTTAACACTATTAAGTATTAATATGGCTGCGGCTGCATCAGGCGATGCTGACGCAGGTAAAGCTAAGGCAGCTACTTGTGCTGCATGTCATGGTTCAAATGGCATTGGCGCTAGCGATACCTTTCCTAACTTAGCTGGCCAACATGCTGACTACATTGTTAAGCAGCTTAAAGCCTTCAAAGCCGGTGACCGTAAAGATCCGTTAATGGCGCCAATGGCGGCGGCGTTATCTGAGCAAGATATGGCTGATCTTGGCGCTTATTTTTCAAGCTTACCGCATGATGGCGGAGGCCAAGATGCAGGCTCTGCAGAGTCTGGGGCTACAAGCGGCGCGGCACCAGTTGCTTATGTACCTAACCCTGCTGCGGGTAAAAGCTTATATGAATTAGGTGATGCCTCTCGTAACATTGGTGCTTGTATCGACTGTCACGGCAGCGAAGGTAACAGTGAGGTATTGATTTACCCGAACCTTGCTAACCAACATCCCGAATACATAGCGAAACAATTACATAACTTTAAAAGCAAAGCTCGTGATAACTACGCCATGAACCAGTTTGCCGGTGCTATGAGCGAAGATGACATTGCCGATATGGCGGCTTACTTTGCCGACCCTGCCGCCGTTGCAAATGTAGTTTCACGCAGAATCATGCCAGCAGCACCGGTAACCGCGGAAGTTATCGCCGGTAAAGCTAAAGCAGCTTCATGTGCGGCTTGTCACGGTAGTGACGGCAATAGCCCAGTAGCTATTTACCCGAAACTTGCCGGTCAAAGTGCAGATTACATGGTAAAGCAGTTACAAGAATTTAAAGCCGGTACGCGTAAAGACCCAGTAATGGCACCTATGGCTGCAGCATTAAGCGAACAAGACATGGTTGAAATTGCCAGTTACTTTGCCGCGCAAAAAGTGGCGGTTGCTGACTTACCAGGCTCTGAGATTGGCAAAAAACTCTATTTTGGTGGTAACGTAAAACGTAAAATTACTGCATGTGTAGCTTGTCACGGTGTTGATGGTCAAGGCATGAATAAAGCGGGCTTCCCGACGATTGCCGGCCAAAACGAAGCATACTTAAAAGCCCAGTTGTTGAACTTCAAAAAAGGTCTGCGTAATAACGATTACAACACCATGATGCAAAGTGTTGCTTCGAAACTTTCTGCTAGTGACATTGACGAGTTAGCGAAATACATGGCGTCAATGAAGTAATTTTAGCGATAATATTACTGAGTTCATCATGCATTAAAAAGCAGCGAATATCGCTGCTTTTTAATATTCATATCTAAATTACTGGCATTTAAACAAACATTTAATTGATTTTTTCAACGTCAATATTTCACAATCATTAAATTCGTGTAGAATGCCAAAGTTATATAAATAGCGAACAACTTATCGTATCTTTTCGCATCAATGACAAGCAGAGACTAAGCCAATGAAAAAATTTATCATTACTGTTTTATTAGGATTAAGTGCAGTAGCGACTGCCAATGCGGCCGAAGGCAATGCCGCAGCGGGTAAAGAAAAATCAGCCATGTGTGCTGCATGTCATAACTCTGACGGTAATAGTTTGGTGCCTATGTACCCCAAATTAGCAGGACAAAGTGCCGGTTACTTAGCTAAACAATTAGCCGAATTTAAACTCGGCATGACATCTGGCGGTAAATCAGGGCGTGTTGATCCAGTAATGGGCGGTATGGCGATGGCACTTAGCGAACAAGACATGGCAGATTTAGGCGCATTTTATGCTAGCCAAAAAGTCACTGCCGGTAATGGTAGCGAAAATGCCTTAGGTAAAAAACTATACTTAGGTGGTAATGCTGAAATGGAAGTTACTGCCTGTGTGGCCTGTCATGGTATTACTGGTAAAGGCATGGCAAATGCTGGCTTCCCTGCCCTTGCTAGCCAAAATGTTGAATACTTGAAAATTCAGTTAGAAAAATTCCGTGATGGCTCACGTAACAATGACCTTAATGCCATGATGCAAGGTGTCGCTGCGAACTTAACTGATGAAGAAATTACCGCTCTATCTCAATATATTTCATCATTAAAATAATCATTTAAGTATTTTAAACTGTTAGGGTTTTTATTCATAAAAGGGAAGCAACAATGCTTCCCTTATAGTGCGTAATACTTGCTAGCCAATTAAAAAGCGTATTTAAAACTAACAGTTAACACATCGGTTCCATCATAGTTTTCGTAAAACGCTTCAACACTCATTTTAGCAGTGAGCTTTTTACCAATACCTGTACCAAAACCTAACTCCCAGCTATCATCACTTGCAGACATACCATTGAAACTTGCTTTAACATCTAGGATTGCATATGAAGGCATAACGTAAGCATAAAAGCCGTTATCATGATTGTACTGACCACGAACAGACAATGCCTAAAGCTGTTGACTGCTAGCTTTACTCCAGCCATTTTACCATCAGCAATGCCAGTACCTAATCGTAGCTCTGGCATGAATGAGAACTTGCTACCTTTTTCAGCAAATTCATAAGCAACCGCACCATAGATAACAACAAGAAAGTCGCAATAAATGATGTACATGGCCAATAAATACAGATATTTTGTTCGGATTCACGTTATGATTTAAACACTTAATAAAATACCTGCTGAACTCGAGATACTCCCCATGATAGAAATTATTCAACCGACGCAATTTAAAACTGTCCCTTGGAAAAACGGTAAAGGTAATACGGTCGAAATGGCCATTAATCCAGGTGGCACATTAGACAACTTTGATTGGCGCTTAAGTATGGCCAGCGTGGTCGAAGATGGTATTTTTTCAAACTTTACTGGCTATACCCGTAACTTGATCTTAATTGCCGGCGATAGCATCAATTTACAGCACAATGACAGTAAAATAGACAGATTATCTCAACTGCTCGATGTCGCTACGTTTGATGGCGGCGATAAAACGGTTGGCAATTTACCGGCTGGCGAGATCACGGATTTCAACGTTATCGTCCGTACCTCAGCCTACAATACTCAGCTTGATAGCCAACGAAAAGCCAATGTTTTCAGTTTGCAGCAAAGTGATCTGTGTTTTATTTATAGCTTATTCAATAGCGCCGAATTAACGTTAAATAACGCTAACAACAGCAACCAAATAACAGAATTAGCCGCTGGCCATTTAGTAAAAATAACCGGGTTGCAAGCAAACTCTGCCACGCTAACGGGCGATCACCTGATTATTGTTTATTTACATGCCGTCAAATCATAACTCACTAATAATGTTCAGCTAACGAAGCTTAGTACTTTAAAGCGATTAGTCGCTTAAAATAGGCTCTTTAACTTTTAACTATGACTTTTTCACAACGTTGACGTAGGCTAAATAAAGTAAATAAACTAAGGGAATTGTCATGACAATTAGGCATTTTATCACTTTAACAAGCCTACTTTTATTATTATCACCATTGGCGAATGCAGAGTTTGAACGCAAACTCGCCATTGATGAAAGTAGCACCAGTAGCCATAGCACTAAAGTTAACGGTAAGTCATTTGACTACACCGCAACTACAGGTACCCAGCCAGTTTGGGACGAAGAAGGTAAGCCAGTTGCCAGCCTTTTTTATACTTATTACCAACGTTCAAAAGTCAAAAACAAAGCTGCTCGACCGTTACTGATATCATTCAATGGCGGTCCGGGTTCAGCGTCAGTTTGGATGCATGTCGCTTATACTGGCCCTAAAGTGCTTAATGTCGATAGTGAAGGCTTTCCATTACAGCCTTATGGGGTCAAAACCAACGAATTTTCTATTTTAGATACCGCTGACATTGTCTTTGTTAATCCAGTTAACACCGGTTATTCACGTGTTTTACCTGACCAAGACGGTAAAATGCCATCAAAAGAACAGCAGCAAGAGATGTTCTTTGGTGTAAACGCTGACGTAAAATACTTAGCTGATTGGATTAACACCTTTGTTACCCGCAATAACCGTTGGCAATCACCGAAATATCTTATTGGTGAAAGTTACGGCACCACACGAGTGTCAGGCTTAGCGTTAGAATTACAAGTTCGCCAGTGGATGTATCTCAACGGTGTTATTTTAGTATCACCCACCGATATAGGCATCAAGCGTGACGGTCCAGTAAAAGCCGCTAACCGCTTACCTTATTTCGCGGCCACCGCTTGGTACCACAAAGCACTTGCCAGTGACTTACAAAACCGCGATTTATTAGAAATATTACCTGAAATTGAACAGTTCACGCTCGAGCAATACCTACCGGCACTTGCCAAAGGTGGTTTTATTAGCGATGAAGAAAAGCAGCGTATCGCCAAGCAAGTCGCACACTATTCCGGCTTATCTGTACAAGAAGTTTTAGCTAATAATTTAGATATTGAAGCGTCTTATTTTTGGAAAGAAATCCTCCGTAACCGCGAACAAACCGTCGGCCGCTTAGACTCGCGCTACTTGGGCATTGATGAAAAAGTATCGGGCAGTCGCCCAGATTACAACGCCGAACTCACTTCTTGGTTGCACAGCTTTACCCCGGCAATAAATTACTATTTGCGTGAAGAGCTCAATTATAAAACCGACATTAAATATAATATGTTTGGTAATGTTCACCCTTGGGATAGAAGCAATAATAAAACCGGGGAAAACTTACGTTTAGCTATGGCACAAAACCCCTATTTAAACGTGATGATCCAATCCGGTTATTATGATGGCGCGACCAACTATTTTGATGCTAAATACACCCTTTGGCAACTTGACCCAAGTGGTAAAATGCGCGACCGACTTTCCTTTAAAGGGTATAAAAGTGGTCATATGATGTATTTACGTTATCAAGATTTGGCCGCTTCTAATCAAGATATTCGTGAATTTATGCAAGCAACTTTGCCAAATAAAACTACGCCAGCAAAGTATCACAGCAAACAATAGTTAACGCTGTGCGCTTAGGATCAAAAAGGCCACCTTGCGGTGGCCTTTGCGTTTTTTACGCTAATTTTTGTAGCTTATATTGAGTAATTAATCACTTGGTAACCTAAGGCCTGCAATTGCGGTGTTAAGGTTTTAGCGTCACCGACCACCACCATCAGCATTTCATTTAAATTCAAGTGTTTCTTCGCTAAGGCGTTAATTTCAGCTTTGCTAATGTTAGCGACAATTTCATTGCGCTCTTTGACAAAATCAACGCTCAAGTCATGCTCTAAAATTTGTGCTAAAAAGCCTAATTTACGACGCGGCGTTTCATACTTTAAGGCATCTTTTTGGTTAATGGCATTACGCATAAACGCTAACTCTTGGTCGCTAATGCCTTGCTCAGCATAGCGTTGAATTTCTTTGACAAACTCAACGATCGCCTTGTCGGTTACATCAGCACGCACTTCGGCACTCGCGGTAAAAGTACCGGAGAACTTATCACCATAGAAATAAGAACTTGCGCCATAGGTATAGCCTTTATCTTCCCGTAAATTTAAATTGATGCGACTATTAAATGCCCCGCCTAAGGGAAAGTTCATTAAATAAGCGCGATAGAACTCACCCGTGACATCTTGAGTAAGTGAGCGCTTACCAATTCGAATAGCAGCCTGTGCGGCATCCTCTTTATTGACTAAATAAATCACCCCGGTTTTAGCATTTGATGGGGGTAAATTTAACGCCAGTTTTTCGCCTGCGCCTGATAGGGCTTTAAATATCGCCAATGACGGTAAAATACGCTGCTGCGCTAGATCAGAAACTAAAATTATCTGACTGTCTTTAGGCTTCACTTGTTGTTGATAAAGCGCTTTTACATCGGCTAATTCAATATTTGCTAATGTCGTTTCTGAGCCGAAACTGGAAATTGCAGCGATATTATCGCCATGCAGTAACTGACGATAAGCGGTTGACGCTAAATAGCCGGCATCTTTCTTACCATTAATCGCGCTTTGAATGGCATTATTTTTATTGCGGTCAAATTCACTCGCTAAAAACGCCGGAGCGGTTAATTTTTCATATACTAAAGCCAATGTTGGGTCTAAATTTTTTGTTAGAGCGTTAACATTAATGGTTAAATACTGATTTCCAGCGGAAATACTCACTGAAGAACCTAATTTTTGCAGCTCCTTGCTCATATCCTCGGCACTGCGTTTAGTGGTCGACTCATTTAACATAGCGGCTAATAACGCCGCGCTACCTGCTTTCTCTTTACTCTCATAGTAGTGCCCTGCCGGTATTTTTATCAGCATCGAGGTGGTGGGTGTTTCACTACTTTGTGTTGCTAGTATTTTCATGCCATTGGCAAAAGTCTCTTGCCACATTTGCGGCACATCTACCGCTTTATTAGCTCCGGCTTTCGGCATAACGCTACGATCAAAATTATCAATGGCTTTGCGTATTTTTAAGTCCGTGGCCGAGGTTTGAGCCAGCTCTGGTATCACACGTGTAGGTGGCGTAAAGTTATCTGCCTTGGCGACCAGCTGCTTTTGTCCTTTTGGTACTATGCTCATGATCACGCCATGCTTATCTTTGAGGTATTTTTCATATACCCGCATAACATCGGCTTTGCTGACATTGGCATAACGGGCAATATCTTGTTCAATATAATTTGGCTGGCCTGTAAAAGTTTCATTAGCGGCTAATTGACTGACTTTACCGGCTACGCTTTGCAACCCAAAAACAAAGTTGGCTTCCATTTCTGCTTTTGCTTTAATTAAATCATCGTCCTCAACACCACGGCTTTCAAACTCAAGCAAGCTCTCACGAATAATTTGCTCCATATCCGCTAAGGTTTTACCTGAAGCTGGGTGTGGTAAGGCTAATAAATTAAAAGTACAAGCAAGTTCGGCACACGGGTGACTGACCGAGGCTTGCACAGCTAACTGGTTTTTTACTAAGTTTTTATAAAGTAATGAGGTTTTGCCGCCGCCTAAAATACTCGAGAGCAAGTCCAACGGCGCTTCATCTTCATGTCGAATACTGACCGTTGGATAGGACATATACACTAAAGGTAAATGGACATTATCTTCCATAGAAATATAGCGATCAGCGGCAATGGTAAAATTGGGTTTTTCCGGCATTTTAACTTCCGGCCCGCGTGGAATGCTAGCAAAGTATTTATTGACCATCGCCAAGGTTTGCTCAACATCAATATCACCACCTATGGTTAAGGTCGCGTTGTTCGGGCCATACCAGCGTAAGAAAAAAGCTTTTAAGTCATTAACATTAACGCGATTGAGATCGTCAATATAGCCGATGGTTTGCCAAGAATAGGGGTGCCCTAACGGGTACATGGCTTCAGCAACACGTTCTCGTAATAAGCCATAAGGACGATTTTCGTAGCTTTGGCCGCGCTCGTTTTTTACCGTTTCACGTTGTATTTCAAACTTCTCTTGAGTTACCGCATCAACCAAAAAGCCCATACGGTCGGCTTCAAGCCATAACATTTTTTCCAGCTGATTGGCTGGCACAGTTTGAAAGTAATTGGTGCGATCGCTATTGGTGGTACCATTCATGGTGCCGCCCGATTCCGTGACGATTTTAAAATGCTCATCATCGGCAACATGCTCAGAGCCTTGAAACATCATATGCTCGAAAAAGTGAGCAAAACCTGACTTACCGATTTCCTCTCGGCCAGAGCCTACATGGTAAGTTATATCGACGTGCACTAATGGATCTGATGTGTCTTGATGCAAAATTAAGGTTAAGCCGTTATCCAGGACATATTTTTGGTAGGGAATAACCGTTTTACCGGTTTGGCTTTCAACCTGCTCAACAAAGGTCAGTCCAGGTAAGCTTGCTGCTGCCGCTGTATCTTCTAATTGGTTGGTATTTTCACAGGCAACTAAACAAGTAAGTAGCAGCGTTAACGTCCATTTCTTCAAAATATTTTCCTCAATTTAGTCTTAAGTACAATAGCTTATACTAATTCTTTTAAGTTTATTATCAACTAAGTGCTGTTAAGGTGAGATTTGCACAAGTAGAATGACTTAGTACATTTGCTAATAGGCAGTATTGACCATTAGTGTAGAGGAAAGTTCACGGACATTAATCCTGATTTTTCGTGTTTATAGCAACATCAAAGCTCTGGATAATAATTTACTCAATAGATGTGAATTATAGCGGGTAATATATACAAGGTTTTCACTCTATCAAACAGGCTACCGCAAACTCATTATCGCTATTTAAGTTATTATAGGTGATGAGTAGTTAAAGTGTACCTGACCCCACTTTGTATTTACGCCAATAAAAAAGCAGCTAAAATTGCTGCTTTCTTTATCTCGAAGTCTGCCTTACTCTGCTTCAGTTGTTTCCACTGACTCTTCAGTTTGTTCTTGCTCTGCTACTGGCTCATGAGCTTCGCCACCACATTGTCCACAACATCCCATCATCATTCTCCACTAATTGATATTGCGCTTATCATAGCAAGTGCACCAATACTGTTATTGATCAAAATCAGCTAAAGCAAGGTTTCTCAACAAACTGTTAAAAAGTTCAATAATTTAATCAAACACAGCTCGAGTGAAATAGCCCTGAGCAGTGCTGGTGTGTAAATCGGCCACGAATTTGCTGAAAAACACTGAATTAAGTATAGGCATTGATCAATGTTTATGGCGCAAAGCTAAATAAGCATGCAAACAATGTAATAAAACTACATAACTTGAAATTTCCATCAAGGGATTATTTTTAAGAGAGATTTAAGTTTTATTATTTTGGGGTAAAAAAAAGCCGATAACATTTCGCTATCGGCCTATAAGCTATGAGGAAAGCTAGAATATACAAATTATTACAACAAGTGTTCGCGTTAGGAACAAGGCCATTATAGAGTAACAGCTCTAAGCCTGTAAAGTATATTTTGTAATTTTTTTACATTTTATAAAGAATAGTTCAGTACAGGTAAACAAGCTTAAAATCTTGCTTTGACAACAACCGGCTACTTTTAACAATAAAAAGGCCTGTTGACGAGGCCTAAGTTATTCCCTTGCAAAGATAAGTCGCTAAATAATGCCGGCAAGGCTGCTTAACTAGTGTGCTTGCTCCCAGTTATCACCAATACCAGCCTCGGCAATTAACGGCACGCTCATGGTGATCGCATTGTTCATGATCTCAACTAAGGTTGCTGTGGTTGCTGCAACAATATCACCATGAATTTCAAAGATTAATTCATCATGTACTTGCATGGTCATTTTGATTCTTGGATCATTTTGTTGCTGTATCCAAGCATCAACGTCTAACATCGCCTTTTTAATAATATCAGCCGCCGTTCCTTGCATCGGGGCATTAATAGCGGCACGTTCGGCGGCCTTTTTCCGCATGGCATTTTTGGCTTTAATATCGGGTAAATATAGGCGACGACCAAATAAGGTTTCGACATAGCCGTTCTCCGTTGCCTGTTGTCGGGTATCGTCCATGTATTGAGATACGTTAGGGTAACGTTCAAAATATTTATCCATATACGCTTGTGCTGTATGGCGAGGCACATTCAGTTGCTTGGCGAGACCAAAAGCTGACATACCATAAATTAAACCAAAGTTAACCGCTTTCGCACTTCGACGCTGATCGCTAGTCACCTTCTCAAGTGGCACGGCAAAGATCTCTGCTGCCGTTGCTTTATGCACATCTTTACCTTCAGTAAAGGCTTTAACTAGCCCTGGGTCGTCTGATAAGTGCGCCATAATGCGCAATTCAATTTGAGAATAATCGATAGCGACAATTTTATGCTCAGGCGGTGCAATAAAGGCCAAACGAATCTTACGCCCTTCTTCACTACGAATGGGGATATTTTGCAGGTTAGGATCGGTTGACGATAAACGCCCGGTTGCGGTGACTGCTTGATGATAAGAGGTATGTACGCGATTCGTCGCCGGCTGGACTAATAGTGGCAGTTTATCGGTATAAGTCGACTTTAATTTACTCAAGCCACGATTTTCTAAAATAACTTTTGGCAGTGGATAGTCTAAGGCCAATTCTTGTAGAACTTCTTCTGCCGTTGAAGGTGCGCCTTTTGGTGTTTTCTTAATCACCGGTATTTTGAGCTCTTCAAACAGAATTACCTGCAGTTGCTTGGGTGAACTTAAATTAAAACTTTTGCCGGCTAAATTATGTGCTTCAATTTCCAACTCAGCTAAGCGCGCACCAATCGATTGGCTCTGCTGATCTAGCATATCACAATCAATTAATACGCCATGCTGCTCCATACGTGCCAACACAGGTAATAATGGCATTTCAATATCGTTAAAAACCGAGAGTTGTGGAGGAATTTTTGCTAATTGAGGATAAATAGCTTGATGCAAGCGTAGAGTAATATCGGCATCTTCAGCGGCATAATGACCGGCCTTTTCAATATCAATTTGATTAAAAGTCAGTTGCTTTGCGCCTTTACCGGCTATCTCTTCAAAATGTACGGTTTTATAGCCCAAATATTTTTCTGCTAACGCGTCCATGTTATGACGTGTTGCGACGCTATTTAGGCAATACGATTCCAGCATAGTATCAAAAGCAATACCCTTCATAGCAATATCATAATGAGATAACACGTTGGCGTCGTATTTTAAATTTTGCCCCACTTTTAACAGGGTTTCACTCTCTAATAGTGGCTTCAACTCTGCCAGCACCCACTCTAGTTCAAGCTGCTCAGGCGCATCGATATAATCATGGGTTAATGGCACATAAGCGGCTTTGCCAACTTCTGTACAAAATGATAAGCCGACCAACTTTGCCTTCATATATTCAACACTGGTGGTTTCGGTATCAAAGGCAAAAAGCTCAGCGGCGTTAAGTTTTTCAAGCCACGCTTGAAAGCTGGCTTTATCTAATAGGATTTCATAATCAGCTGCAACGGCTGCTGGTAATTCTGCAACCTCCTCACTACTTTCAGCAGCAACCGCGGCTTTGTCACCGCCGGCGTCTAGATCTGCCAATAAACGTCTTAATTCGAACTTTTGATACAGTGTTCTTAAAGTCTCTGTATCAGGGGCGCTAGGTTTTAACTCAGCAGCTGTTTGCTCAAGTTCGACATCAAGTTTAATGGTGGCCAGTTCATAAGACAGTGGTAAATGTGCCAAAGCTGAGCGTAAGTTTTCACCAACCTTACCTTTAACTTCGTCCGCATGTGCCATCACTTCTTTTAAGCTCGGGTATGCTGTTAACCATTTCACCGCCGTTTTAGGGCCGCACTTATCAACCCCTGGGATATTATCAACTTTATCGCCCACCAAAGTAAGGTAGTCGATTATTTGATCAGGACGAACGCCGAATTTTTCAAGCACGCCCGCTTCGTCCATTTCTACGTTGGTCATGGTATTAATTAACCGTACATGCGGATTAACCAACTGGGCCATATCCTTATCACCGGTCGAGATCACTGTTTCAATACCCAGTGCTGTCGCTTGATGCGCTAAGGTACCAATTACATCATCGGCCTCAACACCTTCAATCACTAAGAGCGGCAGACCCATAGCGGCAATTATTTCATGTAGCGGCGCAATTTGGCTGCGTAAATCATCCGGCATTGGCGGTCGATTCGCTTTATATTCAGGGTACATGTCATTACGGAAAGTTTTTCCTTTGGCATCAAATATCACAACAACATTGCCATTGGGATAGTCTTTTTTCAGACTTCTGATCATATTCAACACCCCCGTAATAGCACCGGTAGGTTGACCATCTGAAGTTGACAAAGCTTGCAAATATGGCACGTGATATGCGCGAAATAAATAAGAAGAACCATCGACTAAAATAAGCGGTGATTGGTCGGAAGTTGGCATGATATTTTTTTACTTGGAGAAAGATTGGCTAAGCATGCCATAATCGGCAAATTCTCTCTAGCTATTCATACTATTTAGTCAGAACAATTGCTGAAAACTGTGGATAAGTATGTTGAAAAGCACAGCAAAAGACCTTAAAGAACTGTTTATCTTTACGGCAACTGCTATGTAACTGCTTGTATTTTATGAAAAAAGGCAAGTCAGAAATCCTTTTCACGTATTTATTATTATTTTTTTATAATGTGGATAAATAAATGTCCGAGCTTAATATCAGTTGTTCAATTAACGAACAAGGAAATTAAGCAAGCTAAGAGATTACCAGAAAACAACGCCATTACCAGACAATTGTTAAACTATTTTCAGCTTCAAATCAGCTCTAGAAATAACAAAAAAACATAAGCTATATTGGACAAGGGCTAGCTCAATTTTGTTAAATTAATTTTGCTGATATTTAATTTTTACCTGGGAGATTTTATCAAACTCAAAACTCCAACTGAGCTTGGAGTTATGAAAAGTTAATAATATATTTATCATGAAAGGTCAGATGATTTTTTTGCTCTTAGCTCTGCTTAGACTAAAACTTTCAAGGTTGTTATTCTCGTTACTTTACTCTGCCGTGAAAAAGGCCTCGCCACTTTTGATAACAGCTTAAAGTTATCGCTTGAGTTGGGTCTTTTGTCACTTATGAATGATATTTTGCCAATGGAGATCATTAAAATACATCGGATAATGTTGCAGCGCCTGCATAATCATAATCGCGCCATGTTTTTTATTGTCCGCATTTTTCATCAACTCATTCCCCTGCATTATTTTCGCTAATAAAATATGAAGTTGAGCATCCGCTTGCGCAGGCAATTGGCAGTTTTCGAATAAAAATTTAAGCTGCTGATCAAATGTTGTCGCTAAAGCAGAAAACTGCTCATCTGAAAATTGATCATAATGAATAGCATCAAGGTTTAACATTAAATGCTGACGAATGTTAGCCATGCCTGTGTGTAAGCTTTCATCTATTGGCCACTTAGCACCATGGTTTAATTCCAGCTCGGATTTGTTAACATCATGATGTTGATGCTCTTCAGCAAAGGTTCTGGCACTTAACACACCAGTAATGAGTAATGCGGCAATTAACAGATAACTTTGAGCATTCATTATTGACCCTCTTATTTTCATCGCCAGCAAATCATTAATTGTACAGATTAACGCCATAGTAGCGAGCTAAAAAGTAACAGCATAAGTTTAACAATTTATCTCGATTGCTCAAACGGCATCAATAAGGTTTTCATCACTGGAGTAAGCGCAATTAATACTGTTTCTTTGCTCAACTCAGGTTGCAATAATTTTCTCAGCAATAATCCCGACATCACCGAAAAAATCACATTAATACGGCTATCAAGCTCTTGCTCAGAGAGCGCTTTTAGCAAACTGCGCTCACTCGTTAACAGTTGACGTATACGTTGCCTGGCTTTTAAGTCTGCTTGGCATAATAACGCTGCAACTTTCGGATTTCTGCCAGCTTCTGCCATCATTTCTAAATCTAGCATAGACACTTCAGGCACCGACTCTAAATGTCTTTGCACACCGGCGTCTAAAAGCACTGTTACAATATCATTGGGTTTGTCTTCTAGATTTTCAAAGATAGAAAACATTTCTTCCATGTCTTTTTCAATGATGCATTCTATGATGGCTTCTTTACTGTCAAAATAATTATAAATATGACCGGCACTCATCCCCGCAGTTCGAGATATCTCGGCCATGCCCGCACCATGAAAACCCTTTCGACGGAAACAATCCGCGGCAGCGGTAAGCACTTGTTTACAGCGTGCTTGAGCTAACGTCGGATCGGGATGTTTTTTAGTTTTTGTTATCATCAGCAACTCTCTAGCAAATCTTGTCCCATATATTAAGGGCTTAGAATTATGCTGCATACCCTATTTGATATACGCCACTTACACTCTGTACATTATAAGTGCTGCAACGGTATTTTACCGGCCTCAAATGCCTCAGTCTCAGGAACAAACCAGGCTAATTTTAGTTACTGTCGAGCAATCTAAAAGTTTGTAAATTAGCTTAAGTCTGTGCCTGTAAATTTATTCACCGCCTTTTTGGCCAGCCGCATTTGATTTACCGGAAAATGTTCTACGCACTAAGACAAAGAATAACGGCACAAATAATACCACTAAGGTTGATGCTGCTAAAGTACCACCAATAATTGAGATACCCAGTGCATTTTGCGCACCTGAACCCGCACTAGAGGCAATTGCAAGCGGTATCACACCACAGATAAAGGCTAGCGAGGTCATTATCACCGGCCGTAAACGTAATTTTACTGCTGCAATGGCGGCATCAACTAAGTTATGGCCTTCAGCCATTTTGTGTAGTGCAAATTCAACAATTAAGATGGCATTTTTAGCGGCCAACCCTATGGTGGTAAGTAAACCGACTTGTAAGTATATGTCGTTTGATAAGTTACCAATAAATGCCGCCATAATCGCACCAAAAATCCCTAAAGGCACAATAGTCATGACAGCAAAGGGCACAGACCAGCTTTCGTATAATGCCGCTAAGCATAAAAACACAAAGAGCAATGACAAGCCATACAATAATGGAGCTTGCCCGCTACTTGAACGCTCTTGATAAGAGATACCCGACCATTCTGAAGCAATACCATTAGGTAACTGCTTAACCAATCGCTCCATTTCATCCATGGCTTGTCCAGTGCTGTAACCTGGCGCCGCACTGCCTTGAATTTCCATGGCAGAAAAGCCATTGTAACGCTCTAAACGAGGTGAACCATAGGTCCAAAAAGAACTGGCAAAAGCAGCAAATGGTACCATCTCGCCATCTTTATTACGGACATACCATTTATTGAGATCTTCAGGCACCATGCGCGATTCGGCTGCCCCCTGCATATAGACTTTTTTGACACGGCCTCGGTCAACAAAGTCATTAACATAGCGGCTCCCCCACGCGGTAGAAAGCGTGCTGTTAATGTCAGTTTGCGTCACACCTAGCGCTGCGGCTTTAGCTATATCAATATTCAGTTTCAGCTCAGGCATATCCTCTTGTCCATTGGGACGTACACTCGCTAAAACAGGACTTTGTCTCGCCATGCCCAGTAACATGTTACGGGCTTTTAATAGTTCATCATGACCCAGACCAACACGGTCTTGTAAAAACATATTAAAGCCATTAGCTGTGCCTAGTTCCACTATCGCCGGTGGCGGAAAAGCAAAAACAAAGGCCTCTTTAATGGTCGAGAAGTAGGCCATGGCTTTACCTGCAATTGCATTAACCTTTACGTCATCACTTTGACGCTCATCCCAATGCTTTAAACCCACAAAGCCAATCGCTGAGTTTTGTCCAGAGCCGGCAAAGCTAAAGCCCGTCACGGTAAATATAGAATTAACCGCATCAGCTTGATCAATTAAATAATGATTTTCAACTTTTTTGACCACGGCTAATGTTTGCTGCGTAGTAGCACCTGCAGGTAACATAACCTGGTTAAACAAAATCCCCTGGTCTTCATCAGGTAAAAATGCCGTAGGTAAGCTTGAAAATACATATGCCATGCCACCAACAATCAACACATAACTCAGTAAATAACGCTTAGAGTGCTTGAGCATACGAGCAACAAACCCTTGTGCGCCCGCGTTGGTTTTATCAAAGCCTCGGTTAAAGCCAGAAAAGAATCGACCGATAAAGGATTTGTTATCGTGGACATGACTTGGTTTTAACAAGGTTGCACATAATGCCGGTGTTAAAATAAGTGCAACGAGTACTGATAGACCCATAGCCGAGACTATGGTGATAGAAAACTGTCGATAAATAACTCCCGTAGAGCCACTAAAAAATGCCATCGGAATAAATACTGCAGAAAGCACCATAGCAATACCGACCAGCGCCCCTTTGATTTCATCCATTGATTTACGCGTTGCTTCGAGGGCTGAGAGTTTTTCTTCCGTCATTAAGCGCTCAACGTTTTCCACCACGACAATGGCATCATCAACCAGCAAACCGATCGCCAGTACCATAGCAAACATGGTTAAGGTGTTAATGGAATAACCAAAAAGATACAAGATGGCAAACGTACCTAGCAGTACTACAGGCACCGCAATGGTAGGAATTAGCGTGGCACGAAAGTTTTGCAAAAACAGGTACATTACTATAAACACTAGCACCACAGCCTCAATCAATGTGTGTACTACTTTTTCGATCGATAAAGAGACAAATGGCGTGGTGTCATAAGGAATTACAGCTTCTAAACCTTGTGGAAAAAATGGCTTTAGCTCTGCAAGCGCTTTTTTAACCCCCTCAGCGGTTTCTAATGCATTGGCACCGCTGGCTAATTTCACCCCTATGCCCGCAGCAGGTTTGCCATTATAACGCGCAACAACACCATAGCGCTCACCGCCTAGTTCAACTTTTGCCACGTTTTTAAGACGCACGACTGAACCATCACTATTGGTTTTCACTAAGATATTTTCAAATTGCTCAGGGGATTGTAAACGACTTTGCGCCGTTACTGTTGCATTTAACTGCTGTCCGACAATTGCCGGCATACCACCGAGCTGGCCCGCAGATACTTGAGCATTTTGTGCCGTAATTGCCACACCGATATCGTTAGGAGAAAGTTTAAAGCTTTCAAGCTTGGCTGGGTCTAACCAAATACGCATAGCATATTGCGAACCAAACAGTTGCGCTTCGCCAACCCCCTCCACACGAGAAATAATATCTAAGACATTAGAAGCAACATAATCACCGATATCAATATTAGTCATGCTGCCATCTTGCGAGACAAAACCCATCACCAATAAGAAACTACTGGATGATTTAGCCACCACGACTCCCTGACGTTGTACTTCTTCTGGCAATAATGGTGTTGCTGTCGCGAGTTTATTTTGTACTTGCACCTGCGCAATATCGGGATCGGTATCAGCGCTAAAGGTTAACTTGAGCGTCGCAGAGCCACTAGACTCTGAAGTTGACGACATATATACAAGACCATCAAGCCCTTTCATTTTTTGTTCAATAACTTGGGTAACTGAGTCTTCTAATGTTCGCGCTGAAGCGCCTGGGTAATTAGCGGTAATGCTAATAGCGGGTGGCGCAATCGCAGGATATTGTGCGATGGGTAAGTTATTAACTGCCAAAATACCCGCTAACATAACGATGATTGCGAGTACCCAAGCAAATATCGGCTTATCAATAAAATAACGAGACACCTAACTGCTCCGTTCTTGCGTATTGCCGGCTAACGCTTTCGTAACGGTAATGGAGACACCCGGACGTATTTTTTGTAAACCTTCTACAATTAATTGATCGCCGGCAGATAATCCGTTTGTGATTAACCAATTTGAGCCGATCGTGCGGTCAACTTCTAACACTCGACTTTCAACGGTATTGTCTTTGCTTACCACGAGCGCAGTAGGCTCACCTTTACTATTTCGGCTGACACCTCGCTGTGGTACTAATATCGCATTAGCTTTCACACCTTCAACTATCGATGCACGTGTATACATACCGGGTAGTAATAGTTTTTCAGGATTGGGAAACTTTGCCCGCAATGTTACAGAGCCAGTACTGGGGTTAACCGTGACTTCAGAAAATTGTAACCTGCCTTTATGTGGGTAAACAGAACCATCTTCCATGATCAGCTCAACCTCAGTTTGAATATTATCATCAATACTGAGTGCGCCTGATGCCAAAGCTTTTTTAAGTTTTGTTAGTTCATTGCTCGATTGTGTTAAATCGACATAGATAGGGTCTAACTGGGTTACCGTGGCTAACGTCATACTTTGATTCGCGCTAACCAACGCCCCAACTGTGACATTGGATTTACTAATTTGACCGCTAATAGGTGCAGATACTTGGCTATAATCAAGATTAATTTGTGCAGTTTGTAATTGCGCTTTTGCGGTCAGTAATTCTGCTTTTGCTTGTTTATAATTCGCATCGGCTTCATCGAAGTCTTGCTGACTTACTGCGTTAATGCCGAGCAAATTTTTATAACGAGATGCTTTAGATTTACTGCTGGCTATGCTCGCCTCTGCACGAGCTACTGCTGCTTTACTTGCTGCTAATTCGGCTTCAAAGATTTCAGAATTAATTTTATACAGTGCCTGACCTTTTTCGACCTGCTTACCTTCGGTAAATAAACGCGACTGCACAATACCACTCACTTGCGGACGTATCTCGGCAATTTGGAAGGCATTCACTCGCCCAGGCAATTCTTGTTTAAGCGTAAGCGCTTGGCTTTTTAACGTGATAACGCCAACAGGAACAGCCTGAGGCGCTGCAGTTGATGCAACTCCTTGCTCGCATCCCATTAAGGCCACGGAAGCAACGAGAATTGAAAATATAAAGATAGCAATGCGGAAGCATGGCATAGATAAAAACCTTTTACTTTGGAATGTGTAGAATGAACGATCATTCTAAAGCAAAAGTAAGCAACTTAAAATTTTTTTCCCGCTAAAAATTGTAATTAATTGTCACGCTGAGAGTCATATCCTAGCTGAGATAGCGCCTAATTTAGAGCTATTGCTCTTATACTCATCTAACTTTCATTGCTGTGTTGAAACAAGAAAAGCTCACGACAGTTAACAAAGGGCTTTTATTAGATTTCGGCTATATAGGGTGCCGTGAGTTTGCATACATAGAGCGCTGTCTTATTCAGAACTCTATGCATGCAAAAGTAACTTAACTCGAGCGGGTCTTACATAGTGACGAATTCTTCAGCTGAGGTGGGGTGAATAGCCACGGTATTATCAAAGTCGGCCTTAGTCGCGCCCATTTTCATAGCAACGGCAAAACCTTGCAGCAATTCATCGCTACCAAAGCCAATACTATGAATGCCAACGATTTTCTCTTCTTTACCGACACAGACTAATTTCATGCGAGTTGGGTCGCGATAATCTTCGGTCATGGCTTGATACAAGGCGGTAAACTGTGAGTTATACACTTTAACGTTTTCCTGACCATATTCTGCAATCGCTTCTTGCTCAGACAGGCCAACGGTGCCGATCACCGGATGACTAAACACCACAGTTGCGACGTTGGAGTAATCTAAATGTTCGTCGGGTTTATTATTAAATAAACGCTCGCATAAGCGGCGCCCAGCAGCAACGGCAACTGGCGTTAACTGCGCACGCCCCGTGTTATCGCCAACCGCATAAACACCGGCCACATTAGTATTTTGATATTTGTCGGTGCCAATAAAACCGCGCTCGTTGGTTTCAACCCCCGCCGCCTCAAGATTGATGTTATCGGTAGCCGGCTCACGACCGATGGCCCAAATTAAGCTGTCGACTGGGCCAACACTGTTGCCGTTCTCTAAATGAATGGTTAGTTGACCATCGCTGTGCTTTTCAACACGGGTTGGCACGCTCATGGTATGCAATGTCGGGCCATGCTTGGCCATTTGCTCCACTAGGGTATCGCTGAGCATGTCATCAAAGCCACGTAATGGCTTTTCTTTACGAACCAATAAATGTGACTCGCTACCCAGGGCATGCAACACGCCAGCCAGTTCAACCGCGATATAACCTGCGCCAACAACCGCGACTTTTTTAGGTTGCTCGGTTAAGGCGAAAAAGCCATCGGAATCAATGCCGTGCTCGGCACCTTCAATATCAGGGCGACTCGGACGTCCGCCGGTAGCAATGGTAATATGGTCAGCGGTATACAACACACCATCCACTTCTAAAGTATTTTTATCAACAAACTTGGCAAAGCCATTAATGACAGTCACGTCGTTGCTGGCAAAACCACGCTCATAAGCGGCATGAATGCGTTTAATATAGGCTTCTCTGTTTTTCACTAGCGTTGACCAATCAAAACTTTGTAGCGGTGCTTTAAAGCCATAGTCATTGGCATAATGTAAGGCGTCAGCAATTTGTCCGGCGTACCACATGGCTTTTTTCGGCACACAGCCGACATTCACACAGGTGCCACCAATATGCTTAGCTTCAATAACAGCCGCTTTTTTACCTAAACGTGCTGCGCGGTTGGCTGAAGCAATACCGCCACTACCTGCGCCAATGGAAATGTAGTCAAAATGTTGTGTCATATTAATATTCCTGTGTGATTATCTTCACTATATTGGACTTAACAAACAAAAATTCAAGCGCTGCCGTCAACATAGCTCGATGCTGAAAACAAATGATAGGCTTTCTCAACGCTAAATTTCAATTTTTCGCCGCTATAGCCAACAAATAGTACTAGCTTAGCCTTGATTATCGAACGATTTGCCATTACATCTAGAGCATCATTTAGTAAAACATGCGAAATTTATGACCAATCCATTATTACAAAATACGCCACTACCAGCATTTTCTAAAATTAAGCCTGAGCATATTAAACCTGCAGTCGAGCAAGCTATCAGCAATTGTAAAACAATCATTGCCGAGGTCTTAGCCAACAATACGCAATTTACCTGGGCTAATTTGGTTGCGCCAATTGACGACGTGGATGACGTATTAGGTAAATTATGGTCACCCATTTCGCACATGAATTCTGTCGTTAACAGCGATGACCTGCGCGAGGCTTATGAGTCATGCCTACCGCTATTATCTGAATACGGCACCTTTGTTGGACAACACGCGGGCTTATTCGCGGCTTACCAACAATTACATGACAGTGATGAATTTAAAATACTTAATGACGCGCAACAAAAAGTCATCACTAACGCCTTAAAAGATTTCAAACTATCCGGTATCGCCTTAAACGAGCAAGACAAAAAACGCTACGGTGAAATTGCCACGCGTTTATCAGAGCTAAGCTCAACCTTTGGTAATAATATTCTTGATGCTACACACGCCTTTAGCGTGAACATTACTGACGAAACAGAACTCTCTGGCTTACCCGAAAGCGCCAAAGAAGCGGCCAAAGCCTTAGCGGAGTCACAAGAAAAAACCGGTTGGCTATTTACCTTAGATATTCCCAGCTATTTACCGGTTATGACCTACTGTGACAATCAAGCCTTACGCGAAAAAATGTATCGCGCTTATGTCACACGTGCCTCTGAAATTGGCCCCAATGGCGGTGAATATGACAACAGCCCGATCATGACCGAGATCCTTGCCTTACGTCATGAGCTTGCCAATTTATTAGGTTTTGACAGCTTTGCAGAAAAATCATTGGCGACAAAAATGGCCAATAACATTGCGGAAGTGATCGGGTTTTTAGAAAACTTAGCGGTGAAATCAAAAGCCCAAGGCGAGCAAGATTTAGCGGAAGTGACGGCCTTTGCTGCTGATAAATTCCAACAACACACCTTGCAAGCATGGGATTTACCCTATTACAGCGAAAAATTAAAGCAAGCGCGTTATGCTATTTCTGACGAAGAGCTACGCCCATACTTCCCTGAAAGCAAAGTGGTCGCAGGCTTATTTGAAGTCGTACAGCGCTTGTTTGGTTTAACCATCAGTGAACGTCAAGGTATTGATACTTGGCATAAAGATGTCAAGTTTTTTGAAGTATTTGACAGCAATCAACAATTGCGCGGCAGCTTCTATTTTGACCTCTACGCCCGCCCACAAAAACGTGGCGGCGCGTGGATGGATGATTGCGTGGGCCGTCGTGAATTAGCCAATGGCGACATTCAATACCCCGTTGCTTACCTGACGTGTAACTTTAACGGCCCTGTTGGCGACAAGCCAGCGTTATTTACCCATGACGAAGTCGTGACCTTATTCCATGAATTTGGCCACGGCATTCACCACATGCTGACGCAAATTAACGCCGCCGGTGTTGCCGGTATTAACGGTGTGCCATGGGACGCGGTTGAACTGCCAAGCCAATTTTTAGAAAACTGGTGCTGGCAGCCTGAGGCGCTGGCCTTTATTTCTGGTCATTACCAAACTGGCGAGTCGTTACCACAAGACATGTTAGAGAAAATGTTAGCGGCGAAGAACTTTCAATCGGCGATGCAAATGATCCGTCAATTAGAGTTCAGCCTCTTTGACTTTAAAATGCACGCCCAGTATTCACCTGAAAAAGGTGATGAAATTCAACAAGTCCTCAACCAAGTTCGTGATGACTACGCAGTGATTAAAGCACCTGAGTTCAATCGTTTTCAACACAGTTTTGGCCACATTTTTGGTGGTGGCTATGCCGCAGGTTATTACAGCTATAAATGGGCTGAAGTACTGTCGGCCGATGCCTTTTCTCGCTTTGAAGAAGAAGGCATTTTCAACCAAGCCGTCGGTCATGACTTTTTAACCAATATTCTAGAAATGGGCGGTTCAAAAGAGCCGAGTGAGCTATTTAAAGCCTTTCGTGGTCGCGAGCCAGCAATAGACGCGTTATTACGTCACAGCGGCATCACTGGCTAATCACATGGCATTAGAAACCCTAGACGATATTTATCTGCGCGCCGCGGCTCGAAAAGGCGGCGTCGATAAACTTAATATGTTATTAGGCCCTAGTCAGCAAGATGATGTTTTAACAAGGCTCTCTGACGATCGCTTTTTAGCTGAATTCAGTAAAAAGGTTTTTCAATCTGGCTTTGTCTGGCGTGTTGTAGAAAACAAGTGGCCAAACTTTGAAGAAAGTTTCTTTAATTTCAACATCGAAAAAATCTTGATGATGCCAGAAGAAATGCTCGAGCGAAAAGCCAGTGACCCGAAAATCATTCGTAACTTTACTAAGGTAAAAACCATTAAAGCAAACGCGCAAATGATTTTTGAACAGCAACAACAAGGTCACAGTTTTGCTGAGTTTATCGCCAATTGGCCCACGGACGATATTATTGGTTTATGGGCTTATTTAAAAAAGCATGGTCAACGCCTTGGTGGCAACACTGGCCCTTATGCACTACGCGCCTTAGGTAAAGACACCTTTATTCTCAGCCGAGACGTTGAAGCGTATTTTCGCGCCCATGATATTATCACTGGCGGTATGCAAACTAAATCTAGCTTAAATGCCATTCAAGCCAGTTTTAATCACTGGCAACAACAAGCTGACTTATCATTGAGTCAGCTCAGTCGTCTGATTGCTTACGCGACGGGTGATAATCATATTCATATAGAAGAGATTACTCAGGGTGAATAGTCATGGCGAATAACGTTGCCGTTGCTTATGTTGACGCGGTTGACGTAGCAAAAGCCAAACAAATTGCTAAAAAATGGCAGCTTGATTATATCGGTGATATTGCCGCGGTAAAAAACCATCCCGAGCTGCTATTTGCTTTGCAAGTCAATCTACAACGTTTAGAGCTGAGTAAACTTGATGAGCCAAAACTTGGCGCTATTTGTGTCGACTTTGTTGATGGCGCAACCGCACATCGACGTAAGTTTGGTGGTGGTCGCGGCCAAGACATTGCCAAAGCCGTGGGCTTAAAGCATGGTTTTACCCCTAATGTGCTTGACGCTACCGCCGGCTTAGGCCGTGACGCGTTTGTTTTAGCGACCTTAGGTTGTCATGTCACCATGATGGAGCGTATGCCGATTGTTGCTGCCTTGCTTGAAGATGGTTTAGAGCGTGCTAAATTAAGTACTGAAATTAATGACATTACCGATCGTATGCGCTTAATCAACTCGTCGTCAATTGAGAATATGAACTTAGCGCAACAGCCCGATGTGATTTATCTTGATCCTATGTATCCGCATCGAGAAAAATCCGCGGCGGTTAAAAAAGAAATGCGCGTGTTTCAGTCACTAGTAGGTGAAGACCTTGATGCTGACGAGCTACTCGCGCCAGCGATTGCCTTAGCAAAATATCGCGTAGTGGTAAAACGCCCTAGTTATGCGCCGCCACTGGCCGGTAACCCCCCCTCAACCAGTATTAAGATGAAAAAGAATCGTTTTGATGTTTATGTTAAGCAAGCGATTCCGAAAAATAATTAGCGCCGTTTATAGGGCGTCGAACGTCTAAATGATATTTGTATCCGCCTCCAGCCATTAATTTGTCACATGAGTGTCACCTAACCGTAACCGAACTGTCATATAAAAACGTGAAAATTCGCTATCGTTCAGAAACGTTAGTGACAGGGTTGGATGCCAGTGCGAGTTTCAAGTTTTTCAAAAATTTCAGTGATCGCCGTGAGCTTATTTATTACGGTTTTTTTAACCACCATGTACCATGTCGGTACCTCACTCACCACAAGTCGTGCACAACTAGCAGACTACCAAGCGCTTAAATCAGCCACCACAGTGACATTTTATCGCACCATTGCACAATATCTGCAATCTGGCGATGCCGCTTTACTCACCCAAGCGCAGCAGCAATTACGTCAGATACAAGAACAGAGCAAGCAACTCAATCTCGTCAGTTTAACGGTTAATATTGAACAAAACACCGCTCAACTAGACCATGACATAAGCACTAAATATCGAGCCTTAGGCAAGCTTAGCGGTGACCCCTTAGCTCTGCTCCGCAACGCTGAACAAAGTATGTTGTCGCTTAGTTTTACCCTAGCCCAATATGCACAGCAAAGTGCCGAGTTAAACCAACAGCAGCAGCTTGATTACTTAACCAACCTACAGCTTATTACAAAAGTCTTAAATGAGCTGATCCACAGCCGAGAAAAGCACTTTATCACTAAGACTAAAAATCACGGCCATATCAACGCTATCAGCGGTGAATTAAAAGGCTTGATAAGCAAGTTAGCAGCATTGCCTGCTTTAGCTATTTATGCCGATCTTGACCAAGATGATTTTTTTGCCGATGCTGATGAAAATGAGGACCTAGCAGTTGAGGTCATAAATGAGCTAAGTTCCCTAGCAAACAGGTACCTGACAGAGTTTAACAACACGACTGCCCTTATGCTCAATAGCCAAAAAGGCATGCAACAATTAGTCGCGGATGTCGAAGCTTTAGAGCAAATCATACTGACCGGCGAAAGGACAATTATTGATCAGCAGAAACAATTAAATCGGCAATTAATGTTAATTGTTATTGGTTTAAGCACATTTTTAATGTTTTTTTTAGTGGCTAATTATGTTTTGCAACGCACGGTCATTTTAAAGCCACTGCGGCAATTACGAGATAGCTTTGTAGCTTTAGTAGAGCAAGGCAAGGTTGATAATATACAAGGGGTTTCCGTCAAAACAGAGCTAGGTGAAATATCATCAAGCTTTAATCAACTGGTCAATAAACTCGCTAAAGATGACCAACAAAAAGCCCACCAACTTGATCTTGTGGCCCAGGCGCTAACAGCGATGGAACGCCAAGTACAAAATATCTATCAGTCTTCCGCCAGCACCAGTGAACATGTCCAAGGTGCGCGTCAAATTATGGCAGCACTCGGACAGGCCACTGAAACCGTTAACGACTTATCAAGCCAAGTGGTTGACAATGCCCAAGCAACTCAACAAGCCATGGAAGCCAGTCAAGCGCGAGTCGGTCAAGTATTAAAAGCCAGTGCATCAACCAATATTGCCGCGCAACAAAGTAAATGCGCCATTACCTCGCTTTCGCAATCAGTTAACAGCGTCACCTCAATTGTTGATGTTATCGCCGCTATTGCTGACCAAACCAACTTACTGGCATTAAATGCCGCTATTGAAGCGGCACGAGCAGGTGTACACGGTCGAGGCTTTTCGGTGGTGGCAGATGAAGTGAGGCAATTGGCAGGGAAAACACAAGAATCATTACAGCAAATTTCCGCAAAACTAGAACAATTACAAAGTGCGACCATTTCAATTCAGTCAACGATTGTCGATATTGAAGCCGCGTCAGAAAATCAACAAAGTATTGCTGAGCAATTACAGCAAACGACAATAGAAGTCACCAAACAAGCTAAGGTCTCTGCCGAAGTTGCCTTAGATACGTTAGAGCAAATCACCCTACAGCGAGAACATTTCATCAGCTTCGAAACGGCAATGTCCAATGTCGACCAAGAGGTCAGCCAATCACAACAATTAGCCGAGAATATTGCCAAGGATGTCACTAGTCATGTTGCTGGCATTAGCGAAACCTTGCAACAAGCGAGCTAGATATTATAATTTTAATGGCTATCGAGGCGATTTTATGGAGTAATAGTCACTATTACTCCATAAAATAAATGCTCTTTAGCGCTAAAATAGCGCTATTATGAATAATCACTTATCCATAACGCTCACTACACAAGGAAAAATCATGATCACTACAAATGCCACTATGCCTGCAGGGCAATTACAGGAATTAAAAGACGGTGAAATGATCACCCACGAGACCACTGAGCTTTTTGCTAACAAAAAAGTGGTGATGTTTGCCGTACCGGGCGCATTTACCCCCACTTGTTCAGTGGCACATTTACCTGGCTATGTGGTTTCAGCCGATGAGTTAAAAGCCAAAGGCATTGACGCCATTATTTGTTTATCGGTAAATGACGCCTTTGTCATGGCCGCATGGGGTGAAGCACAAAATGCTGAAAATATCATGATGCTAGCAGATGGCGACGGCAGCTATGCCAAAGCACTCGGCCTTGATATGGACACCGAAGGCTTTGGCGGCGTGCGCTCGCAACGTTACTCAATGATCATCGATAATGGTGTGGTCAGCAACTTAAACGTTGAAAAAGCCTCAGAGTTTGAAGTCAGTAATGCCGAAACGATTTTAGGCCAGCTATAAAGTTAAACTGGTCATTTAATATCACCTGATAAGGGAGCAATTGCTCCCTTATTTATTAGCGCTTATTGATAAATCTTTACTCGACACTGCTTACCCTACTCGATTACTCGCACCAAGCGCGCCATATCGACTATCTGTTACCATCAAATCACGCTTTTATCTTATCGCCCTACTGCGCTATCTCACGTATAATGCCGACACTATAAGCATAAGTTAGGTTATTTCGTTGATATTTTCAGATGTCGTTATTATTGGTGCCGGTGCCGCAGGTTTAATGGCCGCCGCAACAGCAGGCTATCGCGGCCGCAGTGTTACTGTCGTGGATATGGGTAAAAAGCCGGGCCGAAAAATATTAATTTCTGGCGGCGGCCGGTGTAATTTCACCAATGAAAACGCCACGCCAAACAACTACATATGCCAAAATCCGCATTTTGCTAAATCAGCACTGAGTCGTTATAGCGCGCAAGACTTTATCGAACTGGTCGACCGCCACGGCTTGAATTATCACCATAAAACCTTAGGGCAGTTGTTTTGCGATCATAGCGCGCAAGATATTGTCGATATTTTGATGACCGAATGTGAGTGGGCCGGGGTTAATATTGCCATGCGCAGCGAAGTTATTTCGGTCAACAAAAATGCCACCGGTTATGAAATTATAACCACGGGTGAAAGCTATCAATGTGAATCGTTAGTTATTGCCTCTGGCGGCTTAACTATGCCGAAGTTAGGCGCTAGCCCTATCGGCTATAAAATTGCCGAACAATCTGGCCTCAAGGTGTTACCGACCATGGCAGCATTAGTGCCCTTTACCTTGCACGATCACGACAAGCAACGTTTTGACGGTTTATCAGGTATCAGCATTGCTACCGAAGTAACCAGCGAAGACGGCACCACTTTTAAAGAAAACATTTTGTTTACCCATCGCGGCTTATCAGGCCCGGCCATTTTACAAATTTCATCATTCTGGCGCTCTGGCCAAGCTGTTACCATTAACTTACTGCCAGAAACAGCCGTTGATAAATTAATCGGTGAATGGCGCGAAACCAGTGGTCAAAAGTCGTTAAAAAACATGCTAGCAACGGTATTACCTAAGCGCTTTATTGAAGCCTTAGTGAAACAAAAAAACATTTCCGACAAAGCCATCAATCAAATCAGTAACGACGAAATAACTTATCTCGGCCAATACCTACACCAATGGCAAATAAAACCGAATGGCACGGAAGGCTACAGAACCGCAGAAGTCACCTTAGGCGGCGTCGACACCGACGAACTGTCATCAAAAACTTTTGCAGCAAAAAAAGCCCAAGGCTTATATTTTATTGGCGAAGTGATCGACGTTACCGGTTGGTTGGGCGGCTACAACTTCCAATTCGCCTGGAGTAGCGGCGTGGCGTGTGGGCAAGCGGTGTAGTTGACAAGAGATAATTAGAACGAACAAATTTTGCTTTTTAGCACTAAGTTAATACGATTATCTGGACTTCCCAAATTTCACTAGACAGTTTCTAGTAAAGTTTGGAAAGTCCAGTATCGTACAAATGTCGCGCATAGGCATGTCCTACGAAAGCTAGCTATTGATACGTAAATTTTCCCTGCATGAACTAAAACTATCAAGCTAAAACTTATCCCTGTTCATTGGTGCGCCAGTTGCCAAGGAAATTTCAATTTATACTGTTATGAGCCTAGTTGCGACGTTGTTCATCTAGTTCAATACGGGTCTGTTTTACCTGCTCTAATATAGCGTTTAACTTATTACGATCATAATAGGTACCATTATTAATCACAGAATAGATGTCTTGTGTCGCTTTAATATCCTTTAATGGGTTGGTATTTAAAATCACCAGATCAGCATTTTTTCCACTTTTAATCGTGGCCAATACATCTAGTTTCTCCATAAACTTGGCACCATTTATAGTGGCTGTTTGTAATATTTCTAAAGGGGTTAATCCAGCATCTTGATATAGAATTAGCTCTTCATGTAAGCCAAGAGCTGGATAAACATAGGTATTGAGCGCCGCAGAATCACTCCCTGCCAACAACATGATGCCCGCTTGTTGTAAATAAGGTAGTTGCTTTTCAATCAACTTGTATTTATCTTTTCGTTGTTGAATTTGTACCTGAGTATCATTAGCCATACGGTCGATTCGCCATTGATAATTTGAAATAAAGCGTTCAGTTAAATAGGCAAGAAAAGCATCATCTTTATGATCATTTTCATCCAAAAATGCTAGTTGCTTACCACCAATTAACGTCGGAGAAATTGCAATACCCGTTCTAGCCAGTTCTTTATAAGCTTTGATAGCTCTTTCTTGGTCAAAATTTAGTAAGTAGTCTTGTTGAGCTTGCTTCTTAGTGAGATTACCCGCTTCAATTTGCTCAGCCACTTTAACTTCATCACTACCTAAACGTAACACAAAAGCAGCATGTTCAATGCTGGATAAGCCGGCTTGAGCTAACTCTTCAATGCTTAAATCATAGGGCACATGACTTGAAACCTTAAATCCTCGGTCTTTAGCCGCTTTTACACTCTTCAAGAATAATGGACCCGCTAAGGTATTATCTGTCACCTTCAAAATCAACCTTATATTTTTCAAGCAGGTCCAGCATCTTATGCAGCTCTTGTTCTGTGCCGATTTCAAGGTCTCCTTTCCAAAGAGAATCTATGCCTTCCAATTTTCTACCGGCTGTAAATATTTGAGGCCCTTCAAGCTTTCCTTGTTGGATTTCATCTCGCCACTTTAACACCTGCTCACCTAGATCACTGGCTGCATCTCTGACTGTGGTGATGCCATAAGCTAAATATAAAGAAAATAATGCCTTGTTATCTTCAATCAGATCAGCACCTTCTATATGAACATGCATATCCCATAACCCTGGAATCACGTAACGTCCATCAATGTTGATTTCTTTTACTGCGCTATGGTACTGCTTTCTATCTTGCGTCCCCACGAAGCTAATTGTGTCATCATCTATGGCTATAATGCCGTTGCTTATGATATTTCCCGTCTCTACATCAATGATATTAGCCCCAGATAAGAGCAGATCGTGATGTTTTTTAGGTTGGCTAGGTGCTATTAATGTGCAACCACTCAAAAAACACAATAAAATGAAAAAATGAACAATTTTAAGCATTGAAACCTCGTTTTAATATTTTGATTGAATTTTTTTTCGTACTATTTCAGATATTTATTGGTTAATAATTTATGCAGTTCATTGAAGACAAACCAATTAAAAGTAGGATTTATCTTACTTTATTTCTAAATGGAGCAGCAGATTATTCATCAGTTATTGGTATTAATAGCATGTGAAAGGAGCCCTTTATTTTACCTTTGAATGTGATATTGATTTAAAAATATATTAGCGATACTGATGATGTCTTCTTTTTTTAGTGATTTTCATATAGTCAGATTACACACTCACATGTGAATTGGTACCGCCTCTATTATAGTTGGTTAAAATACGCGACGAAGGAGTAAAAACCAACTGTTATTTGCCCTTTTAAGTGACTTGTAGGTTGCTAAGCGGCGTGCGTTAGCACGTCCTTGCTTGAGCGCCTTAGTTAGTTGCCGATACTAGCTGAACTTTGAAGTAACCTTTTACGACTAAAATACTCTAAGGAAATATTTAAGCCTAATAATAAAAAACCAACGAAGAAACTTATACCACCAAAATCAAGATATCTAAAGTTACCATTGATTTCATATTGCTGATTAAAATCAGCACCTTTTAATGTTGGTATAAGAATATCAACTATCCAAAGACCAAAAAAAACACTTGAACAAGCAAAGGCAACAAGCCAAGCATATTTGCAAATAAAGGCAAAGGTGACATTTTCAATTTTATTAGACGTTTGCAATTCACTTGGAGTCACAACAAAAACAGAAGCCAGCGCTTTAGTTGTTTCTAGAGATGCTGTGCCGTTTTTCTCTACACGCTGAATAGTTCTTACACTTAACCCGCTAGCAGATGCTAGTTCATCTTGGCTCCAACATTTACTAGCTCGTAGTTTGTGGATTTTATCTTTATTTAGTTTCACATCGTTACTCATGAGTTGACCTTATCGATATTGTTTAAAAGTGAAAGATCATAGTAATTATAATTACTTGAAGCAGTCCCGACATTTTCAGGTCACTTTACCGACATTTACCTGACAGGTTCATGACAAGCTACTGCTTGAAGGCTTCACAGGCAACCGCCTACTTAAGCGGAAAAATATAGTTGGCTAAAATGTTGAACTGAGAGAACAAAAAGCCAACTGTTTTTTGTCCTTATTCAGTTTCTTGTAATCACTCCGACCAAACTGCGAATTCATTTCCGTTTGGATCACTAAAGTGAAATCTTCTACCACCTGGGAATGAAAATATTGGCTTAACAATTTCACCACCTGCTTTCTTAATTTTTTCTTGGGTCGCTTCAAGTAAGTTAGCGTATAAGACTATTAGAGGACTTCCATTTTTAGTGGAAACAACTAAATCAGATTTAAAGAAGCCACCATCAACTCCTTGAGCAGCAAAACTACAATAATCAGGTCCATAGTCTACAAATGACCAGCCGAAAACTGTGCTAAAAAAAATTTTCGTAGCTTCAATATTTTTAGCTGGAATTTCAATATAATTAATTTTATTATTTTTAGTCATTTCAGTGCCTGCATCCTTAATCACATCTGAGTTATTTGCACTTGTACTAACTATAAATAAAAATAGCGCCAATGCGAGCGTATATTTCATAAACCTTCCTGATTACCAACGCCGCAAGAAGAGGCGCAATTTAACAGCGTCCCTTCGCTTGTCTTGATATGTGCTGAAAATTTTGAATCAAGATAAGTCATCAGAGAATCGATGATTAACGTCTCGATGATGTGCCTCATCGTTTCGCACTGCAAGAACCACTTCTCTCAAGCGGGCATCAGGTGCCAAATTCCAGTATTTAATCGCAATTTGCGGGGCTACCACGTTCTCGCAAACACCATTATCAATAAGGGTGAGGTATTCGGTGTAACTGAATATGGCTTCTTCTTCGAAGTATCCGACGATACGATGCGCGGTTTTCGGAGAGCAAACATAGACCATAAAGAAAAAATTATAAAAGATCACCTGCGCCACAAGGATGAGAAACCGCTCAAACTTCGTTGGTTTCGCAATATGAATGAACGTCATTAGATGCATCCTCTCATTTTCTGCCTCATTCAGTAACGTCCGGATCCATCCGTTGTCGCTCTCCATCCTGCGAAGCGCGCGCAAATGTTGAAGAGTTCCCGCCACCATGCCTGGAACTCCTGCTACTGTTTCTAATACGACTGCACGGTGTCCGTAGCGCTTCGCGAAAAAAACATCTGCGACAAAACGGAGGAATTTCGTGACTGCGAGGGCAAATCTATCTGATATGCCAGCTGGAGTGTGATGCTTTTCGAGATCGGATACTGCTTTCATATCAATTCCAATTGTTTGATGATTTCCAATTGCATTGGATTTTTTATAAAGATCGCTGAAAGTCATACCAACGAGCCGATAGAATTACTCGTTTTTATTAAAATTAAATAATGAAAATACTCTAACTGGATTACTTTCTTTTAACAATCAAAAACAATATAACCAAGCCACCCATAATAACTCTAAACAATAGCAAAACACTCACCGTCCACTTTTCTACGGGTGTAAAAGGCTTATTTATTCAATAAATGGGATTTTGCTTAGGGATGACTCCATAGGTGGATTAATCCTCTGAATTTCGGACAGGCTTATACTGCTATATGAAGATAACCGTGATTGTTCTTGGATTGAAGCGGGTTTATTAAGCGCTATTCAAACAGGCTTGGGCATTGGTGATACCGTGTGTGCGCTTTAACCCTACGTGCTCGGTAAATTCACACAAATGCTCTGCGGTACCTACCACACCGGTGAAAATACCTTCAAAGTTAGTGGTGAGCTTCAACCAACTCTCATCGCTGATATGTAATCTTGAAAGTATCTGGGCGGTTTTTGCGTTAATCGCACCACGTTTATCTTCTCTAATTATTCGTCAGGTTTCATCAACCAGGGTTAAGTAATCCTGTAAGCTAAAAGTGATAAAATTACCAGTAGTCTCATGTAAACTCCATTTCACCTAACAATTTTATAAAGCACAATTTGCGCATCTTTCTGCCCAATCACCACGCATGTTCATAATTAAACTATTAATAACAAATTTAATAAATCTATTCCAGCAAAAGCACTTACAAACAACTTTTTAAATTTTTTTGGTAGAAATATGCGCAAATCGCGCATTTGCAAGAATATAGGGGAAACCCAATGAAGTCGGGCAAAACCACAATTAATATGATATTTTTCTAGGATTGTTAAGGCTGCTATTCAATTAGGCATGAGAACATTCTCGGTATTCTCATTTAGCAGGGTATTTTCATGCATGAGCATTGCTATTGCGAAAAACCCCTTACAAGTAAAAAACTACCGTGACAGTTACTTAAATATCATCATCAACTGCTCGCCACTTGACGACATTAGCCAAAACAGTGCGACAAAATTCGCGATAACCGTTATCCAAAAAATGAATCTAAACTCTTTTTTTTGAGATTTATGCCTAAGTGTTTGCTGTGCAATGGCCGCTCCTGGCCAACCACCCGCAAGAGCAAATAAATGCAGTGTACTTTCGGCTGTGCGCCAAGCGCCTCGCTTCGCTTTCGATTTATCATATGCGTACAGCATGAACGTAAGAGTACTGCCGCCGAAATAAAGCAACGCCAAATTTATTGGCATGTAGCCGATAACTGAAGCTGCCATAATCAGTCCCAAGAATATTACCGATAAGTAAATCGAAAAATTATTAATCTTGTTTACCTGCTTTTTCTTAAATGTTTCACCTGAATAAGTTGCCTCATCTGCGCAATAACGCCCTTGCTTATCTTTGGCGATAGAAAACGTGATAATGTCGTGAACTTTAGGTGTACGTTGGCGATTTGAGAACGCATTTTTATGAATAAAAACCTGATCGCCACCACCATTAGGAACAATGAAGCCAAAGGCTTTTTCGTTGTTCCAGTTAATTAATTTCCCTTTAAAACGCATAAATATAAATTCCATTTTTCTTGGCTGAGCCACTATATCCGAAATTTTTCAGTTTTTAACTATCTGTTTTTTATAGGTTAAAATAAACATAGGACATATTTACTGCTAGCGATACATCCAATATCAATAAGCGCAAGTTAAAGCTGGCTAAAATACTTGCCTAACATACTTTGCTAAGTGAACACTACGCCTGATATTACAAAAACGCTCAAACCGCTGATAGGGTTAATGGCTCACCGTTTTTGAAAAGATATTAATAACAATGACGCCCGCCAAAATTAATATCATCCCGAACACGGCGGGGAAATCGGGAATTTCTTCATACAAGAGCGCACTAATTGAGGCTATTAACACTATGCCCATCCCCGCCCAAATAGCATAGGCAATGCCTATTGGAACCGTTTTCAGTACCAATGACAAAAAATAAAACGAAGCGGCATAGGCGATAACACATAGGGTACTAGGTGCGGAGTTAGAAAAACCATCCGATTGCTTTAAGGCTAGCGTGCCAATAACTTCAGAAACAATAGCGATTGCTAAATACCAGTAACCCATACTTAATCCTTTGATGTAAATGTAAAACGCCCGCTTTTGCGGGCAAATTTTTTTAGTTAAAGCACTGTAATAATTTAAAAAGCATTGCTGCATTTTTCAGTTGCTGACAAGCCACTAACACGAGGCTAATTTTTATTATTCTTAGTGCTCACCATCTTGGCAGATATGGTTAAAACCACACCCGAAATTAGCGCCAGCATCGCCAAGCCAAACATCGCATTGTCATGAGCCTTAAAAATTAACAGATAGATACTAATCGCGATAAAAAACACGCCTACGCCAAGAAAAAATTTTGCATGTGTTGTGATCAGCCCTGGTGGTCTAACTCTTTTAGTTTTGCTTTGAGCGGAAGCTTTTCGTTTGTGCTTATTGGTAGGCATCGACAATTCCTCAGGGCAGTGCCCGCTTAAACAGGCATCTTGTTGAGTTGGCAGCGGAAAACTTTTCAGTCACTTGTTTTGCACCAACGATTAATTTGCGAATTTTTACTTTTCTTATCATGTAACGACTGTCGCTACTTGGCAACTTTATTTGATAACAAGGCGTCTTAATCGTACAACCTTGTTAAGCCAGTATTGTGCGTTTGATTATGTCTCATCCAAATGAAACTTGTGCAATATTCGATGCAGAACTGGCGCCAGCATTATGCTACTGGTGGCTAAATATATATAGCCGGAAAAAATACCATAAAGACTAGCAAATAGTTGTCCCGAGGTACTTTCTGGCAGAATAGACAGACCAAGTCCGCTAGTTAAGGTAATCGAGGCAACAAGTGCGCTAGCAGGTTTCATATCGTCGAAGTAAACATGGCCTGCAATACCTATCAGCAGTGTGACGACAACTAAAATAAAAGCCATCAGCAAATGAAACAGCATCCGCTTTCTAAAGGCGCGGCTTGAAGCTAGAGGCTTGTTTTTATTTTCATACATTGTTTATCTCGTTGTGCTTTCCTACGCCTTTTCGGTTAGTTAAATCACAGCAAAAAGCGCATGTTTAGCTGAGCAATGCCAGCACCACTGCATAACAGTCTAAGGCTTTATTTATGACTACCGTCACACATGGGTTGTGACCCCGTTTGTTTGCAGCCACAAAAAAATACTTTTTTAGACGCTGTCGCAGTAAATTTTACTGGTGAAAATGCAGTGCCGCTATGAGAACCATCACAAAAAGGCTGGTTCCCGCTTTGACCACAAGCACACCAAGCGTAAGTTTTACCTTCTTCAACATCTACTGCAAAAGGTGTATTTGATGCTCGTACAGGTTTAGACATAATAATTCTCCATAATTTGATGTTTAATGCCGCCTTGCTTACTGGCGCAGTTTTTTTTGGCTAGAATTGTTAAGGTCGACAAAGCAGCCATCTATCCTTTGTGTTTATTTAAGCACTTACTCGTTGCTAATTTCTGTTACAACTTTAGTTTTCACGGAATTAGCAATAAAACATTGTTCATGGGCTTGATGGTGCATTTTTTCTAGTTGCGCCCTACTCGGTGTGTTGTCACCTGAAAAATTCACCTTAGGTTTGAGCGTAACGCGAGTCATTGACATTTTACCCTCATCATCTTTTGCCATAATACCAACCGCTTCATCAACATAAGCATCCACAATATATCTTCTTTTAGCGGCGATAGATAAAAAGAATAGCATGTGACAACTCGAAAGTGAGGCAACAAAAGCTTCTTCGGGGTCGACATTTGCGGCAACTGAATATGGTAAAGGCACAACTTGTGGGGAAGAGGATGCGGGGACGGTTACACCGCCATCAAACGTCCAGTCATGCCCTCGACTGTATTGGTTATCAATATAGTTTTCATCACTGGCTCGCGCCCAACTAATTTTGGCAAAATACTCTGACATCTACGCCTCCTTAATAGTCAACGGCCTCACTTTGCGATCTTAGACCAACCTTTATTTTCAGTGTAATCGACTGATTCACGTTTATAGTAATCGCCAAGGGCCTGATTCAGCTATCCGCTCAATTTTACCTTCAGACTTTAACTCCTGGGCAATGGCGCCAACCCAATACTGTTGATTTGATGAGGTTGTTTTAGGGTAACTCCCCCAATCAAAACCACACGCTCTGAATATTTCAGATAGTTTCATTCCCTCAGAGTTCGGCTGGCATTGAGCTGTTGATTGCATAAAGTCATACACTAATGCTTTCGCTAGTTGTCTAATTTCAATTCCGCGGCTTTCAAAATTACCCATTTCGACCTCTACAGTTTAAAGTTTGTCTTAACGCTTTTTGCGAAAATTATCATCAAGTTCCGTCGCTAAGTATCGTCAATATTTCATAATTCCAAGCGATTAGAAAGCTTAACTTTTTCGTGCTTGCTTGTTTTGCCAGTTGATATGACTATTGGCAAAGGCGTTGTATTAGATGGCTGTTTGTATCTAAATGTAATTAAATGTATCTAAAGTGCTTTTTATCGCAAAATTTCGGCGCTTTACCCTAAGCTTCAACGCACAACATCGCTGAGCAATTTATAATGCCGGTAATATAATTTTTGGAATAATTGCATGAACTTAACGCGCAACGCTTTAAAGAACCCTGCAGCCATAATTGTCATTGTTGCTTTAGTGATGGTGTTTGGTCTGATGAGCGTTTTTAAACTTCCCATCCAATTAACGCCAGATATTGAACAACCACAAATTACCATTTCCACCGGTTGGCGCAGCGCCGCGCCCGCTGAAATGGAATCAGTGATTATTGAGCCGATTGAAAATGTTGTAAAAAATACTCAAGGGGTGACAAAAGTTACCACCAATATTCAACGCGGTTTTGGTAATATCACCCTGACTTTTGACGTTGGCGCCGATATGCAACGGGCGATGCTTGATGTTATTAACAATCTGAACCAAGCGCCCCCCTTACCTTTAGATGCCATAGAGCCGGTAGTTTCCGCCGGTGGTGGTCGCGGTGGCCCCAATACCGCCTCATTGATGATTAAAACCTTACCTGATAATGGCAACACTGATTTGGGCGTGTATCAAAAATTAATTGAAGACGTGGTAAAACCACGCTTTGCGCGCATTCCCGGTATGGGACAAGTGAATTTAAACAGCTCTCGACCACGCGAATTGCGCATTACCTTTGACCCCATGCGAGCCGCGTCACTGGGCTTATCTATTGCCGATATTAGTGCCACTATCGCCCGGGCGAGCGATGTGTCCGCTGGCGTTGCTAATGTCGGGCGTCGGCAATATACCGTACGTTTTTCTGGCCAATATAGCGTCGAAAACTTAACAGAAATGATCATCAGCTTCAGTGGAGACCGTCCGATTTATTTAAGAGACGTTGCCACTGTAGAAAATACCTTAGTTGACCGTTTTGGCTTTAATTTACGCAGCGGACAACCCTCCTACTACTTTACTTTAAAGCGTCAAAGTGACGCTAATACCGTGGCCTTACTTGACGAAATTAATATCGCCATTAAAGAGCTCAACGCCGGCCCGATGAAGAGCGCGGGTTTAGTGATAGAGCTGAGTTTTGACTCCTCGGTGCATATTCGCAATGCGCTGAAACTTGTGCAAAATAACCTAGGTTTAGGGGTATTGTTGGCGTTAATTATTCTCTGGTTATTTTTACGTGGTATCCGCAATACCCTGATAATTGCTGCCACCATACCCGTATCACTCATGGTGTCGTTTATTGCTCTGGCCGCCTTTGAGCGCAGTTTAAATGTTATTTCTTTAGCTGGTTTGGCATTTTCGGTTGGCTTAGTATTAGACGCGGCCATTATCGTACAAGAAAACATTGTTAGGTTGCGCAGTTTAGGCATGGAAAATAATAAGGCAGTTATGCGCGGCGCCTTGCAAGTTACCGGCGCGTTATTTGCGTCAACCGCCACCAGCGTCGCGATATTTTTACCGATTTTATTTATGCAAGGCATTGAAGGTCAGCTTTTTTCTGATTTAGCTTTGACGCTTTCAATTGCTGTAATTGCTTCCTTAGTATCGGCAATTACTATCATCCCTATTGCCAGTAAATACTGGTTAAAAAGCGCTGACACCGCTGATCCTTTCGGCCATTATTGGGAAAAATTGACTAACTTAGTCATGCGTTTAACCAACTCTGCCACTAAGCGCTTAGCTTGGATAGCCACCTTACTTGGCGGCTCTATTTTAGTGACCCTGTTAATGATGCCAAAAACTGATTTTATGCCGCGCACGCCTATTGATGGCTTTTTCTATAGCCTAAATATGCCACCAGGCGGCAATGTTGATTTTATTGAGCATGAGTTTGCTAGCTTAGTGAAAGCGCGTTTAGCGCCTTATTTAACGGGCGAAAAAATGCCAAAAATTAAAAGCTATAACTTCTATTCCTTCGGCTCCGGCTCAACCGGTGGTTTTATTTATGCAGACGATCCGACCCGCGTTGAAGAATTAATGCAAGAAGTGCGCACAAAAGTGATGTCTGGCCTGCCCGACACGCAAGTATTCATGTTTAGAGGCTCAATGATCAATGTCTCTGGTGGCGGTAATGGTCGCACCATAGATATCGATATTAAAGGCCCAGATATTGAAAGTTTAATGACGGTGGCTCAAGCCGGTATCGACGCCATTAACAAAAGTATGACCGGCACCACGGCTTTCCCTAACCCCGGCTTAAGCTTGTCTGAACCCGAACTTAACCTAGTGCCGAATGATCAACGTATTTCACAGGCAGGTTTAACGCGCCGTGATGTCGCCAATGCTATTCGCGCATATACCAGTGGCTTATTTGTTGGTGAGTATTTTGATGGTAACGACCGCGTTAATGTTATTTTACGAGGGACCCAATGGCAGACTCCAGATGAACTTGCCTCTTTGCCTATTCACACCCCCTTGGCTGGGGTCCAAACTATTGGCGAGTTAACCGAAATAACTCGCACCGCAGGGCCGACGCAATTGCGACGAGTTGACGGTAAGCGCACGATTAGTATCCAAGTATCACCGCCAGCAGATATGTCACTTGAAGAAGCACTCAGCTCGATTGAAACGAGCGTGTTACCGGCAATGAATGCGCTACTGCCGGCAGACTCTTCTATTTTACTCAGCGGTAACGCCAATGAGATGGCCGCAGCGATCAACGACATGCTACAAAACTTTATTTTAGCGTTAGTGATCCTATTTTTACTGATGACCGCGCTATTTAAATCTGCCAAAGATAGTCTCTTAGTGCTTTTAGTTATGCCCATGGCCGTTGCCGGTGGTGTCTTAGCGCTAAATTTATTGAATGTTTTTACCTTTCAATCGCTCGATTTAATGACCATGATAGGTTTTATTATTTTACTGGGTTTGGTGGTCAACAACGCTATTTTACTGGTTGATCAAACCCGTGAAGGCGAACGTCAAGGTTTACCCATTCGCCGCGCGGTCGCGCAAGCAGTCAGAATTCGCGCTCGCCCGGTTTACATGAGCACCTTAACCAGTTTATTTGGCATGTTGCCGCTGATGTTGATGCCCGGCGTTGGCAGTGAAATTTATCGAGGCTTAGCCGCGGTGATTGTCGGCGGAATGACCATCAGCGCTATTTTTACTTTAGTCCTGTTTCCAAGTTTATTACGACTCAGCGAGCAAGGTTCAGCCTCCAATAGCACCGATAACAACAAACAAAGTAATGTGGCCGAGCTGAATGTAGAGCCAACACCACTTGCAAGTAATCACTAAGGAAGAACACCATGTTGTATATGAAAAGAGTTATTACCACCATACTTGCTGCCTGTCTCTTACTTACCATTAACACCCGAGCTGCCGAAGGCCCACCACCTATGCCGGTTCAGGTCGACCAAGTGAAAGAAATGAGCCTCAGCACCACGACTGATTTAATGGCCACCATACACAGCCGTTCGCACCTCGACATTACCGCTGGGGTCAATGGTCGCATTGCTTGGCTTGCCGAGCCGGGCAGCATGGTTCAACAAGGTGATGTGATGGTAAAGATGGACTTATTACCCTTAAAATTAATGCACTTAGAGCAACAAGCACAATTAAAACGCGCGCAAATCAACCAACGCTATTTACTCAATGAAGTGCAACGCATACAAAAGCTTAAACAAAGTAATTCAGCGTCACAATTTCAGCTTGATCAAACCCAAGCACAATATGACTTAGCCACGACAGATATTGAAATAGCTGACTTAAAACTACAGCAAATTACCGATCAAATACAGCGGGCCAATGTCACCGCGCCCTTTGCAGGTGTTATTACCGAGCGCATAGTACGTGCCGGCAGCGACATTAATCGAAGTGATGTTTTACTCAAGCTTCTCGACACCGAACACTTAGAAGTTCGCTTATATGTACCAATAAAATACCTTGCCTTTGTTCGTAAAGGCCATGACTTAGCGATTAGCGCTAACGGACAAAATATTACCGCCACCATTAGCTCATTAATTCCCAGCGCCGAGCCAAAATCACAAACCTTTGAAGTGAGAATTACCATTCCTTCGCATTTAAATGAAGTCTGGGCTGCTGGCCAACTTGTCAAAGTCAGTGTTCCCACTCAAGCCGCTAGCAACACCTTAACCGTGCACCGTGATGCGCTAATTTTACGTAAAGATGGCACTTATGTGGTTAAAATAGCCTCCGACAATACAGTGCACCGCTTACCAGTTGTCGTTAGCCAAGGTACCGCAGATCGCGTGAGTATTGAAGGCGAAATATCCCATGGCGATAAGGTGGCTATTAGAGGCGCAGAGCGGCTAAGTGAGGGACAAAAAGTGATAGTTCAATAACAACAAATATTGCACAAGCCATTGATTATAAATATATTATCTGTACCGTTATTCAAGATATGGCGAGATAGTAAATCCCCCCCTGAATCAAGCAAACAATTAGTGGCTGATGCAATAGTGAATGTTCCTCTTTGTAATATTGCTTCCATCGTGTGCCCTACAACCGCCTAGGGAGCCCAGCCAGCACTTTCACCTCAATCAAAATACAATGTTTTGGGGTAGTTTGAGCAAAGACTGTAGGGCTAGATGCATTAAAAATTATCGATAAGAACAGGTAAATAGATATTTTATTCATCGCTTTTAACCTAGCGTGGTGACTAACATTACTTGTCTAGCACTGTTAAATCATCCTTTCTTATCCCCGTTTCTAACTTTAAGTCAGCCACTTTGTCTGACACACGATAAAGTGCCGTAATATTGCGAAATAAATCAATTTCTGGCGTCACAGCTCGACAAATGATATAAACGCGCAATATTATTTGAATGAGCAGTAATGGCGAATTACGTTAAATTTACTGCCCCCCACAACTTAAGGTAGTGGCTTTTTATCCGATGATACTCCTCGGGTAGTATAGGCACTGAAATATAATGAATTTAACCATTGAATTTAACCAAGCAGAAATTAAAAGCGCTTTTGACTGGCAATTAATCCAACAAATTAATGTCAAGAATGACCAAAACCAAGTCATTGGCAAAGCAGAGATTGAAATAATTACGTTAAATAAGCACCGTGGTGCTGACGAAAGCTACGAATTATTGAACCAGCAAGACGCAACTGACTGGGAAGTGCCACTGAATTTGTTTTTCAAAAAGCAAAATATTGCCGCTGATTTAGTCGAAAAGTTACAAGTAAAGGTCGATGCTAAGGCGAAAGAACATATCTTGATTGAAGCTATCAGTGTGCTACCAGCCTATCGCAAACAAGGCGTCGCAGCATTTTTATTGCAAGCAATAGCCAAAAATTATCCTAAAGTACAGTCTATTACAGCGCTTAGCATGCCTATGAACATGTTTGTTGATACCCAAGATTGTGACACAGAAGCAAACACCGCTTATTATCAAGCGATGAATTTAACTCAAGATGCGCTTAACGCAGACCAATTAACGGCGTTTTTCGAGCAGTCAGGCTTTCGTCATTTAGCCATCGACGACAGTGCCTTAGAAGCGCCGTTGCCTTTCAAAGTTTTTATCGCTAGTCCAACAACTCTGCTATAGCACCGAGCATATTCGATACTCGTGAATAGCCGTTATTGACGAGTATCCCACCCCCACAATTGTCATTGTTTATCTGCTTTCCTAGCCCCATTTGAACATGCCCTGAACGATTTTATTTCGCTGGAGGCTTCTTACGCGTAAACTGCTTTTTTGCTTTCGACTTGCGCTGAAAAGCTACTTTCGGTAACTGCGCAAACGACTGTTGCGTTGATTGCTGGATCATCTCGGTGATAGTGGCGGTTAACGGGCTAATGAGATCTTCATAGCGACTTTTTTTCTCACTGATATTGGTCAGTGTTGCTTCCCAGTGTGCGGTCATATCCGGCATGGTAGCAGCAACAGGTAAGGCATTAATCAACGAGGTACCAACCACACTGGCATGGATATTTTTGCCTTGTCGTTGTAAGTAATCTCGCTTAAAAAGTAAGTCGATAATACCCGCCCGCGTTGCTTCCGTGCCTAAGCCATCGTTTTCTCTTAACAGTTTTTTTATTGCTGGGTCACCGACAAAGCGCGCAATGCCGGTCATGGCACTTAATAAACTGGCATCCGTAAAAGGCTTAGGGGCTTGGGTCAGCCGACTGATTAATTCGCCATGACGGCACAGTAACGGCTCACCCACCACGAGTTTAGGCAGCAATTGCTTGCTTAACCGCTGCTCGGCAGCATCATCACCTTGCTCCGCTTGTGCGGATTTGTTTTTGCTACGCTGAAATAAAACTTTCCAACCTTGGACCAAGGGAGTTTTCGCATTCGCTAGAAATTTTCCTCCGGCAATCAGCACCTCAACCCGACACTGACTATATTGATAAGCTGGATAAAACTGCGCCAAATATTGCCGCACAATCAAAAAATAAACCTTTTTTTCAAATGGATTTAATGCCAGCTTAGCGGCCGACTTTTCCGTCGGAATAATGGCATGATGCGCGGTCACCTTCGCATTATTCCACGCTTTGCTTTTTAACGCGCTATTCGCTCCTTGGGCAAAAGCAGCATAGCTTTCATCAGCGCCCGCTAACATCGCGATAATACCTTTGGCTTGGCCATGATGCTCTTTCGGCAAGTAGCGACAGTCTGAGCGCGGATACGTGATCAGTTGATGTTTTTCATATAAAGCCTGACAGACATCGAGCACCAACTTAGCATTTAGCGCATATATTTTTGCTGCCTCAATTTGCAACGCTGACAAGCTATAAGGTAGCGGCGCTGCTTGCTGTTTTTGCTGCTCATCAACCGCACTAACTTCTGCGTTTTGATTGTTGATGCGAGCCACGACATTTTCAGCTAAAGCGCGATTAAGTACCCGACCTTCGGCATCCATATGCGGCTGACAAGCTTCGCTGGGCTGCCATTTAGCAATAAATTGCGCTTGGTTATGGGTTTGTAAGTGCGCGTGGACATCGTAGAAGTTTTTCGCGACAAAGTTATCAATTTCTTGTTGTCGCCGCACCACTAAACCTAGCACCGGCGTTTGCACCCTACCAACCGATAACACGCTGTTAAAGCCCGATTTTTTCCCCTGTAAGGTATAAGCACGGGTTAAATTTATACCGTACAGCCAATCCGCTCGAGAACGCGCTAAAGCGGAAATAGATAATGGCATAAACTGCTGATTACTTTGTAAGTTTTTTAGCGATCTTTGCACGGCAGGTAAATTTAAGTCACTAATAAGTAAGCGCTTAATATTTTTCTTCTGCTGCGCGGGGACTTTGCAATAGTCGATCACTTCATCTACTAATAGCTGCCCTTCACGATCTGGGTCGCCGGCATGAATAATTTCGTCGGCTTGTTTGAGCAGTTTTCGTAACACGGTCAATTGGCTGCGAGTTTGTGCTTTGGGTTTGAGTTGCCAGTGCTCAGGCACGATCGGTAAATGCGCCATTTGCCATTTTTTAAAGGCCGGATGGTAGTTTTCAGGATTCGCTTGTTCGAGAATATGACCAATACACCAACTCACGACATCGCCATTGGCCAGTTCAATATAACCTTGACGATTTTTTTGCGGTTTCGGCAGAGCGGCAGCAATGGCTCGACCTAAGCTAGGTTTTTCGGCGATATATAATTTCACAGTCAATAATCTTTTTGGCTAACTTTTTGGCTAACATCGGCACGTTGCGGTTTCAGATAGCCTATCATTTTTAACTGGTTATTTATACAGTTAATTGATCACTCGTTTTAATGCCGCTTGCCAACCCTGATAATGGCGATGGCGACTCGCGGCGCTCATCTGAGGCTTAAACGTCGCTTGCACTTGCCAAGACTGTGCTGCCTGTTCAAGGCTGGTAAATAAGCCGTGCTGGAGGCCTGCTAATAAGGCGGCTCCTAAAGCGCTAGTTTCAGTAATTTTTGGCCGTTCAATAGTCAGCGCTAAAATGTCGGCAAGAAACTGTAGTAACCAATCATTGACCACCATGCCGCCATCAACCCGTAATTGTGTGGTGTTAATACCATCTTGTGCCATGGCCGTGAGTAAGTCTTGCGTTTGATAAGCCACCGACGCTAACGCGGCGGTCACAACTTCCTTAATACCTGAATCACGCGTTAAACCGATGATGGCACCGCGAGCATCCGGCTGCCAATGGGGCGCGCCAAGGCCAGTAAATGCCGGCACTAAGTAAACAGGATTTTCAGTTGTGAGCGATTGTGCTATGGCTTGACTTTCACCAACATCCGCCAGTAATTTCAAGCCATCTCGTAGCCATTGCATCGTGGCGCCGGCCATAAAAATACTGCCTTCAAGGGCATAAGTACTGATATTATTTATCCGATAAGCTAGGGTACTTAACATCTGATGTTGTGACGATAAAATCTCAGTGCCGGTATTGACCATGACAAAGCCACCGGTGCCATAAGTGCTTTTCATCATGCCTTTAGCAAAGCATGCCTGACCAACTAGCGCCGCCTGTTGGTCGCCGATCATGGCATTAATCGCTATCACGCCACCAAAGTGCTTACGGTCAGTTGCGCCAAAGTTATCGGCACTGTTTTTCACTGCAGGCAGCATAGCTTTAGGAATATTAAACAGTGATAACAGCTCGTCATCCCAGCAGTTTTCAACAATATTAAATAAGAGCGTGCGCGAGGCATTGGTGGCATCAGTAGCAAACTCTTTACCGCTGGTTAACTGCCAAAGTAAGAAAGTATCCACTGTGCCAAAGCAGAGTTGCCCGGCTTGTGCTTTTGCCCTTGCGCCAGCGACGTTATCTAATAACCAGGCAATTTTACTGGCTGAAAAGTAAGGGTCGAGTAATAAACCGGTTTTGGCATGTACTTTCGCCGCGATCTCAGCCGATTTTTTCAGCATATCGCAGTACTTAGCCGTGCGCCTATCTTGCCAAACAATGGCGTTATAAATGGGCTTACCGGTTAACTTATCCCAAACGATAGTGGTTTCACGTTGATTGCTAATGCCGATTGCTGCAATGTCATTGGCTGTTAACTTACTTTTTGCCAGCACTTGTCGACAGCTGGCCAGTGTCGTTTGCCAGATAAGGTCGGGATCGTGCTCGACCCAGCCATCGGCAGGATAAATTTGTCGGTATGCTTCTGCTGCACTACTAATCAGCTCGCCTTTAGCGCTAAAAATAATCGCGCGACTACTGGTAGTGCCTTGATCAAGCGCCAGTAAATATTGTTTTGTCATTACCCTTGCTCTACCTTAACCATGATAAATACAGCTATAATATTGATAGTATGTCATCAACAAACTCTCAGCGAGTTTGTTGCTAACTATTTTACTGTCGCTGAGATTATGCTACTTTCAAGCTTAAGCAAAATAACCGCAAGAAATCCCGCTGATGTCAGTCATTGATACCCATCTATGCCCCTTGTGCCAGCAGCATAATTTATGCGCCGTTGACGGTAACACGCCTTGTTGGTGTGTTAGTCATAACATCAAGCGCGAATTATTAGCGCAAGTACCCGCCGCACTTGCCGGTAAAGTATGTATTTGTAAAAAATGTCTCGAAAAATTTAACTTTGACAACATCATCAACAAGTCGTAACCAACAGTGCTAAAGTGTTAACCTAGCGGCGAATAGCAGACATCAACAAGGGGGTTTAGTGTCAAACAAGCAACAGCAAGCGATATTTAGCACGATAACAGCACCTTTAGGTGACGAGCTTACTTGGCGCTGGGAAGATAAACTATCAGCGCTACTGACTGAATTTTCATGGGAAAAAAAAGACCGTATACTGAAGGTTTTACGTCAGTTATTTAGTGAAGAATGGCATAAAGGTAATATTAAAAAAGCACCAAAAGCGCTGAAAGACGAGCTCGGTGAATTAATACAGCTAAACAAAGCACAATTAATTTTTACCCGACCAGCGAGCCAAGAAACGCCAGCACTGGCGGTTATTTGGTGGCCTTGGGGGCATGGCGCAACCTACTCTATGCGTATTAAAATATTAAGCTGTGATTATAATGATGCAGATTTACAGCAAGGGCAAGCAAGCTTGATCAGCAAAATTTTACAAACCATCAGCCAGAGATAAATTCTCTCTGTACTTGTTAGCAAGTAAATCTTAGCTACAATTGTCCGTAGAGACTCCTTCATCTACAGGATGCGTATATGCTCACGTTAATGATCTATTATGCCACCAACAGAAATCATATCGGCCAACGTTGGTCTCCCGATAGTTATGGTCAGGATTTCAGTGCCGATCGCGCTAATAATTTACGCTTTGGTCAAATAACCGCTGAGGTCAGTGTCAATAAAGTAAAGCACTTCCTGAGCCGTAAAGTTGAACATCGGATTGGCGATGGTGAAGGTTTATCGGCTTATATTGAGAAGAAACTACGTAAAAAGCATCTTATCAAGGCTTTTAAAGAGCCAGAAAACACCAGTAATACCAAAAAGACGCCACTTCCCTCCACCACGGTTTTTCAAGCCTTGAAAAAACAAATGGAAACCAAGCGAGATTTGGTTATTTTCATTCACGGCTTTAACGTTGACTGGTTTGAAGCTGTGGCCTCTGCCATGGCTTTAGAATTAATGTTAAACCAGCACTCGCAAGATGATGACGAGCTAAAAGATACCAGCGTATTTCTCTTCACTTGGCCGTCAAATGGCGACATGATGAAAAACAAAGCCTATTTATCTGATCGCAGCGACGCTGAAGAGTCCAGTATGGCGGTCGCTCGCGGATTTTTAAAATTACGCGACTTTCTGATGACATTAAAACCTAAAGATGACGACCCAGCGATAAAAGAGTGTAGTCAGCAATTACATTTACTATGCCACTCAATGGGCAACTATGTATTACAACACGCGGTAACCGCCTTAATTGAGCTCAATAACCAAAAACATTTACCGCAATTATTTCAGCACATCTTTATGTGCGCACCTGATGTTGACGATAATATTTTTGAACGTGAGCAACCTATGGTCAATTTACATCGCTTAGCGAGGCAAGTAACGGTTTATTATAATAATGGTGATTTGGCGATGTATATTTCCGACTACACGAAAGGTAATGTTGACCGATTAGGCCATAATGGTAGCGCCAGACCATCACTACTGCATAATAAAGTCAGCCAAGTTAATTGCTCCAAAGTTGTAGGCGGCATCACGGAGCATAGTTATTATCTCTGGGCGACCGTGAATGAAGATATTAGACAAAGTATTGATGATATCGCCGATGGCGACGAGCTACGTAAAAGAGCGCCACAGTCAGCACAAGTTTGGCGCTTAACTTAAGCTGGGTTAAGTTATCACCATTCAAATCTAAGCATGCTGCTTGCTATGATCACTCGCTGACCAGGTTAACCATTAAGCCAAAAATGTAGCGCAATGCTAGCAAAGTAACCTAAGGCAATAACCGGTGTCCATTTAAGGTGACTAAAAAAGGTATATTGTCCACGCGCCTGTCCCATTAACGCCACGCCTGCGGCAGAGCCAATGGAAAGTAAACTACCGCCAACACCGGCGGTTAATGTCACCAGTAACCACTGTAACTGACTCATCTCGGGTTGCATTGATAACACCGCAAACATGACCGGAATATTGTCAACAATGGCAGACAATAAACCGACCAAAATATTTGCTGTCGTTGCCCCCAACTCACCATAAATAAACTCTGATGTTAAGGACAAATAGCCAATAAAGCCAAGACCGCCGACCGCTAAAATTACGCCATAAAAAAAGAATAATGTGTCCCATTCTGCTTTCGCTATTTTATCAAAGATATCAAAATCATCTTCTACCGGATGACTGGTCGGTGAGTCGGACTTATCAATATGAGTATCGCCAAATTCACGTAAATAATAAGCGTATAACTTCAGATATGCTAGACCTGTCATCATACCAAATACAGGCGGTAGGTTAAGAAAATTATGAAAACTGACCGCAGTAATTATAGTCAGTAAAAATAAGCCAACAATAACCAAACCACCTTTTTTTACCTGTACAGGGTCTGTTGATATTGCGGTGGGTTTGCCTGTAGGTATCGCAAATTGCATGATCAGTGCAGGCACTAAATAGTTGACGAGTGATGGTAGGAATAACTTGAAAAAGTCGACAAACTCTATCAAGCCTTTTTGCCACACCATCAAGGTCGTAATGTCACCGAACGGACTAAAGGCACCACCAGCATTGGCGGCGATAACAATGTTGACGCAACAAATAGCAATAAACTTTGACTGTCCTTTACCAACAGCTAAGATTACCGCAGACATAATCAGTGCCGTGGTTAAATTGTCTGCAACCGGAGAAATAAAGAATGCCAGTAGGCCGGTTAACCAAAATAATGCCCGATAACTAAAGCCCTTAGCTATCAATTTATCACGCAAGGCATCAAATACCTGACGCTCAAGCATGGAATTGATATATGTCATCGCCACCAATAAAAAGAAAAACAGCTCCGCATATTCGAGAAAGTTGTGCCTGATCGCGATTTCAACGGAATGATGATCGCCTAATTGTTGATACATGGCGGCGATTAGTATCCAAATAAGGCCCGCCGCCAGCAACACAGGTTTTGATTTTCGCATGTGTAACTGTTCTTCGAAAATCACCACAACATAAGCAACTACAAAGATAGCAATAGCCGCATAACCCACCCAATGCTCGGTCAGTGATATTGCCATACCACCTACTTCACTGGCATCAACAGTAAAACAAGTGAATAGTAACAAGCTGAACGTAACAATGGATAGTTTCATAAGGCCCTGTTTATTCTACTTGCTGAACCAGACACCTTGCTAAGGATGCAGTTAAAAAGCCGCAATAAAATAAATTGGCTTTTACCAAGGTTCATAGCTTTACTCGCCCTGATTTTTACCGCCATGTCTCGGCGCATGGGCAATAATACGATCCGCTAAGCGTGAAAATGGCAAACTCTGCAGCCACACTTTACCATGGCCAGAAAGTGTCGTAATAAATAATCCTTCGCCACCAAACAGCATACTCTTTAGACCTTTAGTCAGCTCAATGTCGTAATCAATACCATCACTAAAGCCGACTAAACAGCCGGTATCGACACGTAAAACTTCACCATTTAACTGTTTTTCGATAATGCTGCCACCGGCATGTAAAAATGCTAAGCCATCGCCTTCAAGGCGTTCTAAAATAAAGCCTTCACCACCAAAAAAACCACTACCTAAGCGTTTATTAAAGGCTATATCAATTTTGGTACCTAATGCCGCACATAAAAAAGCATCTTTTTGGCAAGTGACACTGCCGCCAATTTCGGCAAGATTAATGCTAATAATCGAGCCAGGATAAGGTGCAGCAAAAGCAACCTTACGCCGTTGAGGATGTTGATTGGAGAAGTGCGTCATAAACAGCGACTCACCGGTTAACATGCGCTTACCGGCTGAAAACAATTTACCCATGATACCTTGATTAGCATTTGAGCCGTCGCCCATTTTAGTATCGAACTCGATACCATCTTCCATGTAATTCATCGCGCCAGCTTCTGCGACTACGGTTTCACCTTGATCTAACGTCACTTCTACTAGCTGCATTGAGTTGCCGATAATTTGATAATCTATTTCGTCACTGCGCATTGTCTTTCCTTGTGCTTGGGCGACCTTTCTCGCGAGGGTTACCTTTAGAGATTAATAATGCCATTCAAATTACGCATTAAGCAAGTTTTCCCACAACGTTGATGGCAAGCAATCAACCACTTCTGACCATTGCCGCATAACAAGTGCCATAAGCTTTATAGCTGCACTTGCCGCTATCTTAATATTTAGTATAAGTTTTAATCATTTTTCAACAAGCTTTGCCATAAGAAAACACCATAGCGTAATAAGCCAAATGACCTTGCCTAATAATGCTATTTTGCTGTTCAAAGAAGATTAATGGCAAATATTTGTTGAGCTATGAAAAGATATTAGTTGATCGGATAAGAAAAATAGCAGAAATATAGTCAATTGGCTTGCAGAGCAAGGCAAGTATTACCACAGCTGAGCTGAGTAAGTATTAGTAAGCAAATAGCAGCTATTTATTTAGCCTTTAAGTCCTATTAACTTGGTAAATATAACAATGCCGAATTTAGTGATTCGGCATTGTTATCATGTAATCTTGTCAGCTTTTATCTTAACGTCGGCGCTGCTTATAAGTTTTGGCTTTGTTTTTATCACCAAAGGCTTGTTGTCGGCCCTGCTTCTTTTGCCGCCCTAAGGTGTTTTTACGTGCGGGTGCGTGCGTCTTGGTTAAATCGGGCTCATAGCCAGGGAGCCATTGTTGCATTAGGCGAGTGTCCAACACTTTTTCAACCGCTTCTAATAACCAAGCTTCAGACGGGCTCATTAAAGAAATCGCTAAACCGTCATTACCCGCGCGTCCGGTACGGCCAATTCGGTGAATATAATCTTCCGCAATATAGGGTAATTCATAATTTATCACATAGCGCAGGTCACTAATATCGATACCACGCGCGGCAACATCTGTCGCCACAAGCGCCCGAGTTTTACCGGCTTTAAATTCTGCTAGGGCTTTATCGCGCGCACCTTGCGATTTATCACCATGAATAGATTGCGTTTTAATGCCGTCTTTTGACATTTCTTTCGCTAATTCATCGGCGCCCTGCTTAGTGCGGGTAAAAATAAGTACTTGTTGCCAATTTTTAGAGCCAATTAAAAAGGAGGTTAACTCACGTTTTCGGTCACTATCAACGGTATAAACAATTTGTTCTACTTGCGTTGCCGCGGTATTACGCTCACTGACCTCAATTAGCTCAGGGTCATTAAGTAAGGTTTTACTGAGTTTAAAAATTGCATCATCAAACGTTGCTGAGAACAATAAGGTCTGACGTATTGGCGGTAAACGATTTAAAATACGATCAATTTCATCTTTAAAGCCCATATCTAACATCCGATCGGCTTCATCAAACACAATGGTTTCCAGGTGAATCAATAATACGCTGCCATTGATAATATGATCTAACAACCGACCGGGTGTTGCGATTAAGACATCAGCACCTGCTTCTAGCGCAGCAATTTGCGGTTTAATACTGACACCACCATAAACCACCGCAATATTAAGCGCGGTATTTTCAGCATAACTGACAAAGCTTTTATAAACCTGTTGCGCAAGCTCGCGAGTCGGGGTTAACACCAAGGCACGAATCGGTCTTGCTGATGGAATATTCTCACTCAACCGTTGCAGTATCGGCAATGCGAAAGCCGCTGTTTTACCGGTACCGGTTTGCGCCCCTGCCATAATATCTTTATTGGCTAAAATAGCCGGAATAGCTTGCTGTTGGATCGGGGTTGGCTGCTCATAGCCTAACGCTTTAACGGCATCAATTAGAGATTTATCTAATGCTAGGGAGGTGAAAGTCATGATTATCTATCGCTTCTTAATCGACTGTTGTTTCTGCTTAAGTTCATGCTCAAGCTCATCAGGATAAAACACTAATCCTTGTTCATCTTGGCTTGGAAATACTACCAGTGCCAATTCATCATCAGCTAAGCCATGGGTCCAACGGCTAAACCATTTGTTTAACGATATCGCTTCAGGTTGGCAGGCTTGCCATTCATCCGTTACCCAAGCCTGAGCAAATTCTTCATTAGGCCAGACCGGCACACAGTCTTCATCTTCAGTGTTAAGCATGACACAGCCATGCTCGTCAGTTAAAATCCATAACTGGCTCTGACTGACCACCTCATTGATAAAGTAAGCGGCGCGTTGCGCATCATCCATCTGCAATATTTGTTTAATTTTTTCTGGCTCTAACACATCAAATCCTGATCAAATCTATTTCAAAGTTAAGCGCTATTCTACAAAAATTTGCATCTCTTCGCCGATCTGTTTACGCATTTCCATTAATTTTTTCGCGCTTTCATGCTGCTTTATATCGGCTTCTGTCTGTGGCACCCACTTTGGAATACGCTCAGATTGACCATTTTGATCAACCGCTACCATAATGACTATACAATGGGTGGTTAGTCGACGGTTTAACGACTTAGGGTCACAAGCATTCACTTCTAACGCGATATGCATAGATGAGTTGCCGGTATAAATCACTTTTGCTTCAACTTCCACTAAGCTGCCAACATGGATAGGGGCAACAAAACGAATGCCGCCCGCATAAGCGGTAACGCAGTAACGACCACTCCAACCCGCGGCACAAGCATAAGCGGCTAAATCGATCCATTTCATTACTGCACCACCGTGAACCTTACCACCGAAGTTAACGTCTTGTGGCTCGGCCAAAAATCTTAGCGTGATGTCTCTTTGTGGTTGGTTCATGGTATTTCCTATCTATTGATATAGTTACAGCCTAATTAAGCTACTACAGAGCTTACAATACCTAAGGTTTAAAGGTACATTAGCACTAGTTAAGTCATAGTTAAAATTTAAAGGTAAACCATGAAAATTTGGGTTGATGCTGATGCCTGTCCTGTGGTCATAAAAGAAATATTGTTTCGAGCCGCAGAGCGTACGCAAACACCAACAACATTACTGGCTAATCATTACTTAAAGGTACCACCTTCTAAAGTGATCAGCTTTGTACAAGTCAGTGCTGGCTTTGATGTCGCTGACAATGAAATAGTCAAACGCGCCGTGCCTAATGACTTAGTAATCACCGCTGATATCCCTTTAGCCGCAGAAGTTGTCGAAAATGGCTGTTTAGCCTTAAACCCTAGAGGCGAGCTTTACACTGAAAGTAATATTCGACAACGCCTTAATATGCGTGACTTTATGGACACCTTGCGCTCTAGCGGTATTGAAACCGGCGGTGCACCACCAATTAGCCAAAGTGACCGACAAGCCTTTGCCAATAACCTCGATAAGTTGCTCGCCCAGCAATAACCTAACCATAGAACATTAAATCTGCTGAAAATTAATGATAAATTTCAGCAGATTTGTGCATTTTTTACTTGCTTGGGTTTGGCTTAGCACGACGACGACCACTATTGTTGCCGTCACTATTACCATAAGGATTACTCGTGGTGTTAGTGCTGGTATGACGTCTATTCTTACCTGTTGGTTTATGACCTCGAGCATTATCGCCAGAGCGTTGCCCGTCTTTATGTTCAAAGCTTTCAGACTTAAACTTTTTCGGTTTCTTAGCTTTTAATGCCCGTAACTTACGTGACTCAGGCAATGCGTGCACTGGTTCAAAACCTGCGACAATTTCTCTAGGTAAATGAGTTTGAATAACATGTTCAACATCATTCAATAAATCTATTTCATCAGCACAAACTAACGATACCGCGTGACCCGTTGAGCCCGCTCGGCCAGTACGGCCAATACGATGGACATAATCTTCTGGGACATTGGGTAATTCAAAGTTAACCACTTGTGGTAATTGATCAATATCGATACCACGAGCGGCAATATCTGTAGCGACCAGCACGTTAATATTGCCGTCTTTAAATTGGGCTAAGGCTTTAGTTCTAGCGCCTTGGCTTTTATTGCCATGAATGGCGGCCGCTTTGATACCCGCAGCATCTAACTGCTTAGTGAGTTTATTCGCGCCATGTTTAGTTTTCATAAACACGATCACTTGTCGCCAATCATTACTTTGAATCAAATGGGTCAGTAAGGTGGCTTTCTTATTTTTATCAACCGAATAAATTAACTGCTCTACAGTTTCAGCAGTGGTATTTTTCGGGCTAATGGAGATCTCAATCGGATCGTTAACTATGCCTTTAGCCAGTTCGCGAATATCAGGTGAAAAGGTTGCCGAGAAAAGTAAGGTTTGGCGTTTTTTCGGCAGCAAAGATAAAATTTTCTTAATATCTCGCAGAAAACCCATATCTAGCATACGGTCCGCTTCATCAAGCACTAATATTTCTAATTGATTAAAACGTACCGCATTTTGATTGTATAAATCTAATAACCGACCCGGTGTGGCAACGAGAATATCTACACCTTGGCGTAAGCGCAGCATTTGCGGATTAATTTTAACGCCGCCAAAGACTACCGTTGATTTAAGGTCTAAGTGCTTACCATACATCTCGACGTTTTCAGCAATTTGTGCCGCAAGCTCGCGGGTTGGCGTAATAATCAAAGTTCGTGCTTGGTTTGCTCGCGCTTTGTCTCCCTGAGATAACAACTCAAGAATAGGTAAGGTGAAGCCAGCAGTTTTACCTGTACCCGTTTGTGCCGCAGCCATAACATCTCTACCAGCAAGTACCGCAGGAATTGCCTGAGCTTGAATAGGTGATGGTGTATCGTAGCCTTTTTCAGCAATCGCTTTTTGAATGGGGGCAGATAAACCTAAATCGGTAAAACTCATAGAATATACTCTTCTCGCTGGGGGTTTGAGCTAATGTCAAACGGCGGTGCAGAATACATTATAGACCGCCGCAGTGCAATGCTAGTACTTAGTAACAACTTAGAAAAGTGATAAATATTAATTACGCAGCGCACTCATGGATTTAGCAAATAAATAATAAACAAAAAAGCCCGTAACTTTCGTTACGGGCTTTAATAATGATGGTGGAGGGAGGTGGATTCGAACCACCGAAGGCTGAGCCGTCAGATTTACAGTCTGATCCCTTTGGCCACTCGGGAACCCCTCCACAGGGTCGAAAACCCAGCTAAAAGCTGGGTATTCTGAAAGGGAGCCTAGCAATGTCCTACTCTCACATGGGAACTCCCACACTACCATCGGCGCTAACACGTTTCACTTCTGAGTTCGGAATGGGATCAGGTGGGGCCATGTCGCTATTGTCGCTAGACAAAAATT
>Ga0209344_10000302_pt1 | contig 95116 bp, 82 predicted proteins | sample Cruoilmetagenom6_FD_187293 | JGI IMG/M metagenome (GOLD analysis project Ga0209344, IMG submission 187293) | Oil polluted marine microbial communities from Coal Oil Point, Santa Barbara, California, USA - Santa Barbara Oil Seep Sample 6 (SPAdes)... | ecosystem: Environmental > Aquatic > Marine... | reverse complement strand
GATTAATTGTCCCTGTATAGTTAGACCAGTCGTTAAACTCTTGATCGTGGAAATTAACTCCTACTACCGGTGGAACACCTACATAAGGAGTAAAATTGGCCGTAGTATGATTTAATACCTGATAAGCACCATTGAAAACAGCATTATCTTCCGCAGTCATAGGACTTCCAAGAATCATAAAATCGCGAGCATTTAAGGCAGGAGTGGTTAGTTCTACATTGATGGTGCCGTCATTCTGAACATCAGCGTCATCTTCTGATTGAACCACATTCGCAGTGTGCTCAACTATTAAGGTTCCGCTTACAGTAATATCTGTAGCGATACTCATATAATCTCCAGCCGCAACCGTTACCGTAGAACTATTCCTTATTTCACAAGAACAAGCATCAATACTACTATTACCAGTTCCAGAAGTGTTATAGCTGTCATTAAAAACAGCTACAGTTGTTGCGGTAGGGGCAGCAGGACTCCAACTTCCAGAAGCATAGGTGGACACCGAACCATCTCCATAAACATTTACATCAAAAGAACAACTTACAGTATTCGTACCATCTGTAGTTTCAAAAGAATTAGTAGTCGCTCCTAATGGAAATGTTTCACCCGTCGCAATTCCCGCGGTTTGGGTGGTAGTTAAGCTATTACTTTCAGTACCCTGTACTTGAATAAGTACAGCGTTTTCACCCAAATTATAGGCAACTAAATCTGAATAATCCAAACTACTCGCACAGCTAGTATATGCAGCAGCAGTAGCATCTGGATTATTGGTAACTCCAGAATCATTATATCCAATCATATAATCTTGAGAGGCAGGAGAAATCACCTCAACAGTAAATGCCGAGCCCGCAATTAAGAATAAATCGAATGGTACCGTGTGAACAAAGTTGGATCCAGCAGGAACCGCACTTGTTACCGAAGCATAAGGAGTCACAGTATTTGAAATTGGCGCTCTATATGCTGTAATAGCATTGTCGAGGGTATTATCTAAATAAATATTCACGATGATATTGGCTCCAGTGGTCGAATTTATTCCAACTTCTATTCCCGTAATTAGGTAATCTCTGACCACTCCTTCGGTGGTTAAATTAAATCTTCGTAAATGCCCTGAAATATCTCCAGCGCAATCAACTCCATTATTAATAGTTTCATTATTATTTTGGCTAATTCTATTTGTGGTTCTTCCAAAGCAGCCATCAGCCGGTCTGGGCAACTCATAATTTACATCGGGGTAACACGTATTTATATCGGTAGGACAAATAATCTCAAGGTCACCACTTCCAACCACAATAGTATCTGTGTCCACCTCCATATTACTTGTACATAGATTTGTGATGGTATAAGAGACTACAACAGAACCAACACCATTTACGCTTGGATCAAAGCTAAAAGTAGTTCCGTTGGCATCGTCAGTCACACCAATTCCACTATAAACACCGCCCACAGGGGTTCCACCACCTAAACCGTTTTGTATCCCACTAGAAATACATAAGGAACTCACCGTATCCAGGACCGGTGTTCCTAACCCTGGAGGTAAATCAAAGGCTTCAGTTCCATCTGCCTTACTTCCTGTACTTCCTTGTGAAGCACTAAATCCAAGTCCTCTTCTTGCAAAGGCCTCCCAAATAAGACAGCTATATGCTCCGCCATATAAATTTTGATCCGCCAATAAAATGGCATCACGTCCATCTACAAAACCGGGACTACAGGGTTGTAATTTTAACCCTTCGATAACCAAACTCAGGGCAATATTGTTTCCTCCTGTTCCATTATAGACATCAGCATTAAATCCCTCTTCACCAATTAAATCCCAGGTCATTTCCCACAACATCATCGCCCAAACAGAACCAACCCCATGTGGAGCCACTTCAGTCTTAATAGAATCGTAAGTGTAAGTATTATCATCGGTATCGTAAGGTTGAGATCTAATCCCTGGCCCATTAGCCAATTGACCTACTAACCAAGTTCCCATTCCTCTAGAATCTGTGCCTGCATCCCCGGGTTCAATGGTAAGAATCATCCCAAAAAAATCACTCCAACCTTCTCCCATCTGTTCTTGATTACCAAGACATCCAGAAGCTCCAGGTCCACCTGTTAATCTATTGGAAATTCCATGCCCGTACTCATGTGCAATCACACCATTATCAAAATCTCCATCTCTATCTCCAACAGATCCTCCATGATTACATATATACATTTGCATCGTCGGATTTGATCCATCATTAGGTGTACCAAAAAATGCATTGCAGGTTCCTGTCTTTTGTCCTTCTCCTATTACCGAATCACTTCCAGCACCACCATTACCATAGTTATTCTCCTGAAAATTACCCGCTGCTTCAGTAAAACCATATTCGTAGGTAATGTCATGCATCATATTAGCCATATAAAACATATTGGTAAGCGCCGCGTCCTCCTGAGTTAACGATGGTTGATTTAAATCGAGACCAAAATTAAATATATGTGATGCTCCTCCAAAAGCTCTGTTTCCAGTTGTATCACCAAATGCGTCTATATTATTACCAGTTGTTTGCATGGTTTCAGACCCAGGGCTACCATTTGTATCATGCCATCCAAAAGGAGAGCCTGACCCTAATTGATCTGGATTTGAAATTAAAGAACGTCCGCCATGATTTGGGCTTTCAATCGGAAGTTGAAAAACATTATACGATCCTACCATAAGAGAAGTACTTTCCGTTTCGATTAACAGCGCCTCATCGGGCTTATTTAAAGGTCCAATAAACGGCTCATGATTATGAAAATCACCTAAATTACAACTGGCAATTAAATTCTGTTTAGCAAGTATCTTACCTGTGGTTGCATCCACTTGAAAATTCCACCAAAATTCTGGGCTATTAATATCATCAATGGAAAGCTCCCATACCAAAACGGCTTGATTTTGTTGATTCAAATAATACACCAATCGCACTGGAATATCAGAAACAGAAATTCCGGCTTTGCTAAAGAGCACTTCTCTATTAACATTCTTTTTTTGCTGAATTATCTGCAGACCTGAAATTGAATACCCCATTTCACCAGCCACGGCATAGATAGCTTCTGAAGCGCTCAAACTTGGAGTGGCACTTCTAACGGTTCCAGAAACATCCTCTACAAACTGATTAAAAGCCTGTATAACTTTTCCTTGTGCGTTTCTATGAATACTCGACTCTGTTCCAAGTACCTCAATACCATTCACCGCTTGTCTTAAATAGGTATGCTTAATATCACTTATAGAACTAATATGTTCTGCTGTAATAACATAATCCGACGAAGGTCCTTCTTTTAAAAGATCTTCTAAATAACTAGTCGAAGTAATTTTTGTATTCTCATTTTGCGCTTTTATCTGCGCTTGCATTTGGAATGAAGAAATACATAATAAGAAAAAAAGGACAATTAGTTTATTGTCAATAAATCTAGATCTATTTGTCATAATACATAAGTTTAATCGGGGGTTTACAAATCTATTAAAATTCTATTGGTTACCCAACTTATTTTTAGGTGAATTATGCCCCAAAACACATCTAACACGCTGTAAATAAGGACTTAACAAAAAAAAGGAGTGTTTCAAAAATTTGAAACACTCCTTTTTTATAAGACATTTTAAAATTAACCTCCGAAATCGTCAAATCGGATATGTTCATCTGGAATACCAAAATCCTCTCCCATCTTTTGAACAGCCTGATTCATCAACGGCGGTCCACAGAAATAAAGCTCAATATCTTCTGGAGATTCGTGATGATTCAAATAGTTATCTATTACTACCTGATGTATAAACCCTACAAATCCATCTCCCTCTGCATGCAAGTCACTTTTTACTTTCCAGTTGTCCTCTTCCATAGGTTCTGACAATGCCAAATAAAACTTGAAATTAGGGAATTCATTCTCTAATTGTTGGAAATGATCTAAGTAGAACAATTCTCTTTTAGAACGACCACCATACCAATAGGTCACTTTTCTACCTGTTTTCAAGGTTTTGAAAAGATGATACAAGTGCGAACGCATAGGTGCCATTCCAGCTCCTCCTCCAACGTATAGCATTTCAGATTCTGATGGATTAATAAAGAATTCACCATAAGGTCCTGAAATTACAACCTTGTCTCCCTTTTTCTGATTAAAGATATAAGAAGAGGCAATTCCTGGATTAACAGTCATCCAACCATTTTTGGCGCGATCCCAAGGCGGCGTAGCAATACGTACATTCAACATAATTTCACGTCCTTCGGCTGGGTATGAGGCCATTGAATAAGCTCGCTCCACCGTTTCTGTATTTTTCATTACCAAAGGCCAAAGGTTGAACTTGTCCCATTCCGCTTGAAATTTATCGGGTGTTTCGTGTTCTTCAGGATGGGCAGTAATGTCCATATCTTCAAACTTAATTTCACAAGGTGGGATTTCAATTTGTATATATCCACCTGCTTTATAGCCCATATCTTCAGGAATCTCAACAACAAATTCCTTGATAAACGATGCTACGTTGTAATTTCTCACAACAGTTGCATCCCATTTTTTTATTCCGAAGACTTCTTCAGGAATATGAATATTCATATCCTGCTTTACTTTCACTTGACACGATAATCTGGCTCCGTCTTTTAATTCTTTTCTACTGAAATGCGGTGTTTCCGTAGGCAGAGCTTCACCACCACCCGAAAGTACGTGACACTCACATTGAATACAAGTTCCCCCACCACCACAAGCTGAAGGCAAAAATATTTTTTGGCTCCCTAAGGTAGAAAGTAAGGTTCCCCCCGACTCTACTTCAATGACTTTTTCATCATTAATAGTAATCTTTACCGGTCCCGAAGGTGATAATTTTTGCTTTGTAAATAGTAATAACGCTACCAAAAGCAAGGTCAACACCAAAAAGGCAACGACGGTTGCAATGATAACTCCTAATGTGCTTACTGCTAAAAACATATTATTGTTGTGTTATTTCTGAAACTTCAACAACCTCAACTGAAGCTGTATTTTCTTTTTCTATTTCTTCTGAAGAAACCTCTGTCTGAGCTGTTTTTACTTCTGAAACTACTGGTTCTTCATCTCCACCTGTTAACATTCCTCCAAAACTCATAAAACCAATCGCCATCAAGCCTGTAATAATAAATGTAATTCCTAATCCACGCAATGGAGCGGGTACATTACTATATCTAATTTTTTCACGAATAGCTGCAATGGCAACAATTGCCAAAAACCAACCTATACCGCTACTAAATCCATAGTTTAAGGCCAATCCTAAGCTTTCAATTTCTCTAGATTGCATAAATAATGACCCTCCCAAAATTGCACAGTTTACTGCAATTAATGGTAAGAAAATCCCAAGTGAATTATAAAGAGACGGAGAAAACTTCTCAACAACAATCTCTACTAATTGTACCATCGTAGCAATTGTTGCAATAAATAGAATAAAGGAAAGGAAACTTAAGTCGTATTCGACGTACTCTTCTCCCAACCAAGATAATGCTCCTTCTTGTAGGATATACTGATCGAGCAACCAGTTCAAAGGAACGGTAACCGTAAGTACAAAGATTACTGCAGCTCCTAATCCAACAGCAGTACTAACTTTTTTGGATACGGCTAAGTACGAACACATTCCTAAGAAATATGCGAATACCATGTTATCCACGAAAATCGACTTAAAAAATAATTCTAAATGCTCCATTTTTTATAAGTATTCAGTAATTAATAATCAGTAATCAGTATTTTTTCTCTTCACTGCTCACCACTCACTATTCACCAATTTTAATGTTCTTCTATTAAGGCTTTGTTTCTACTTCTTTGTACCCAGATAATGATCCCAACAACAATTAAGGCCATTGGAGGCAACACCATAAATCCGTTATTCTCATAACCAATTGCATACAGACCCGTTTTCTCTACTGAATCTCCCAGCACTTTAACACCGAACAAAGTTCCAGACCCAAGTAACTCTCTAAAGAAACCTACAATGATTAAAATCACTCCGTAACCCAATGCATTTCCAACGCCATCAAGGAATGAACGCCAAGGTCCATTACCTAATGCAAAGGCTTCAAAACGCCCCATAATGATACAGTTTGTAATAATCAAACCAATAAATACCGAAAGTTCTTTACTCAACGAATAGGCAAAGGCTTTCAACACTTGATCTACAATAATTACCAATGTTGCTACAACAATAAGTTGCACAATAATTCGAATTTTAGAAGGAATGATATTTCGCATTAACGAAATAACAACGTTACCAACACCCAATACAAAGATTACAGAAACCGCCATTACGATCGATGGTTTCAATTGAGCCGTAATCGCTAAGGCCGAACAAATTCCTAAAACCTGAATGGTAATTGGATTGTCATCCGCCAATGGATCCAATATAAGTTTTCTATCCTTTTTAGATAATAATCCCATATTTATTTATTTAATGTTTTAAAGTAAGGCACATACATTCTAATGTCTTTTTTAAGCATCGCGCTAAGCCCATCACCTGTAATGGTTGCACCTGCCAAAGCATCTACTTCCTGATCTGTTTTGTCTAAATTCTTCGGATCGTTATTTCCTTTGGCAACTAGAATGCTTCCAAAATTACCCTCCTTTAGAAAGCTCTCTCCAACAAAATCATCCATAAAGAAACGTTGCTTGATTTCGGCCCCTAATCCAGGAGTCTCACCTTTGTGGTCAAAATATACTCCCTGAATGGTCATTGTTTTATCCATAGCGATAAAACCCCAAATAGCATCCCAAAGTCCCTTCCCGCGAACAGGAACTACATAGATCTCCTTACCATCTTTAGTTCCAGCAAATACAGGTAACTTTCTTGTATAATTTGGATCTTTAGCCTTGGTTGCTTCTTTTTTGACATCAATTAAGTAAGCCTTATCATTTTCGGTCACTTTATCTCCTTCAATCACTAACTGCTTGGTGATATATTTTGCAAACTCACCTTCAACCACATCGGTAGGAATAAAGGCAACATCATTAGGACCTTCATTATTATTGATTCCCATCGCATACAAAATATTTTGCTGCTTTTCGTATCGCTTGTTAGCATCAATCATTGGTTTCAGCCCGCTAGCAAAACCAGCCAAAAGCGAACCTACCACTACTACCATAATAACGGCAAAGATGATAGTGTAACTATTTTTATCGGTGTTTATCGCCATAATTATGCAGTTTTAACTTTTAGACGCTTCATTCTTCTTTTAATATTTCCATTCACCACATAGTGATCGATGGTGGGTGCAAATACATTCATTAATAGAATGGCGAGCATGACACCTTCGGGATATGCAGGGTTAAATACGCGAATCATTACTGAAATAAATCCAATTAAAAACCCATATATCCACTTCCCTTTATTGGTTTGAGAAGCTGTAACCGGGTCTGTCGCCATAAAAACAATACCAAAGGCCAACCCTCCAATTAATAAATGTTGCCAGTATTCAGTGCTCATTAAACTGAAGAATTTGCTACTTTCTGAAATCCATTCCTGTGAAACTACTCCGTTAAAAATAAGTCCCATAGTCAATGCGCCAACAACTGCCGATGTCATAATGCGCCAACTTCCAATTTTTGTAAAAATCAAAAAGAGTCCTCCTAATAATATTAGTAAAGTGGAGGTTTCACCTACAGAACCTGGGATAAATCCATAGAACATATCCATTATATCGAAACCAACATCTTTGTTTTGTGCAAGAGTACCTAAGATAGTTTCTCCTGAAATGGCATCTGGTTGTCCTACAGTATCCACTGCTCCGTGAACCCATACCTTATCACCACTCATCCAAGTAGGATAAGCAAAGAAAAGGAAAGCTCGAATAGTTAAAGCAGGATTCAGAATATTCATTCCAGTTCCACCAAAAACCTCTTTACCTATTACTACTCCAAAGATCACAGCAATTGTTAACATCCAAAGAGGAATATCAATAGGAACAATAAGTGGCACTAACATACCTGTAACCAAATATCCTTCTTCTACCTCGTGTCCTTTAATTACAGCAAATAAGAATTCAACAGCAAGACCTACTCCATAGGAAATTAGAACAAGCGGAAGAACTTTCCACAATCCAACAACTAGATTATCCCAATTCCAGAAATTTGCACTGAAAAAGTCTCCAGTTACTGCTGAAATTTCTCCCAATTGCAAGTGGTGTTGATAACCAGCGTTAAACATTCCGAATATTAGACAAGGCACCAATGCCATTATCACAGTATTCATGGTACGCTTTAAATCATCCGCCACACGAATATGACTTCCAGAATGTGTAGTTTCATTCGGCAAATACAAGAACGTATGGATTGCGTTAAACGCAGGAGCCATCTTTGTTCCTTTGTACTTTTCTTTTAGCGTATGTAATTTTTGTTTCAATCCCATAGCGTTATCCTATTTCTTTATACATTAAATCAAGGCCTTTTCTAATAATTTCCTGATGTGGTTGCTTCGACACACAAATAAATTCTGTCAATGAAAAGTCTTCAGGAGCAACTTCGTACATTCCTAATGCTTCCATTGCGTCTAAATCTTCAACCATACACGCTTTCAAAATTTGCAAGGGAAAAATATCTAAAGGAAAAACCTCTTCATAATTTCCGGTTACTACAAAAGCTCTATGCTCGCCATTCGTATTCGTGTTTAGATCAAATTTTTTCTTCGGAAGCATCCAAGAAAATGTCATGGCTCTTGAAGTAGAAATCTTATTAAAAACGGGTTTATTCCATCCAAATAAATCGTAGTCGTTTCCTTCAGGAATAACAGAAACCGTATTATTGTAAGCTCCTAAATGTCCTTTTGGTGAAATTTGTTTCCCTGTTAGCACATCGCCATTGATTACGCGTATATTTTCTTGGTCAAGGCCCGCATCATAAATAAATGTAGATACTTCAGCCCCAATAATTGTTCTATAATATTTTGGTGTTTTTACTGAAGATCCCGCCAACGCGATAATTCGTTCAGCGTTGTATTTACCCATTAGTAGCAACTCTCCAATAATTACTAAATCCTGTGCAGAAACCGTCCAAACAGTTTCTCCTTTGTTAACAGGGTCTAATTTTGCGATTTGAGTTCCAACATTCCCAACAGGATGTGGACCAGAAACTTTATGAATGGTCGCATCTTTCATTCCATCAAAAGGAGATGTTCCTGCTCCTTCAACCGATACATGAACTGACCCAGAAGTTAGTTTACTTAAAGCAGTTAAAGCGGCTTGCAAAAATTTCTCTTTGCCATTTAATGTAAAATCATAATCGGCCGCCAATGGTGCACTAGCATAACCCGAAACGAAAATAGCTTTAGGAGCTACTTCAGGGTTTGCTATCACATCATAAGGTCTTTGTTTAATAAAAGGCCAACAACCAGAAGCCAATAAATGCTTTGTAATTTCTTCCGAATTCATTGAATCAGGACTCACAATTCCAAAATCTTTATAAGAATCTTGCGTATCACCCTCAATAACCAATTCCTTAATAACACGCTTAGCACCTCTTTCAATAGTTGTAAGCGTCCCACTAACAGGAGAAACAAATTTTATTGCTTCATTGTTTTTGGAATAAAAAATTGCGTCACCGGCTACTACTTTTGCTCCTTCTTTAATCACCATTTTTGGAGTGATTAAGTGAAAGTCTGAAGGTCTAATAGCAAAGGTTCTTGAGCGCGGTGCATTGGAAAGAGCTTTATCTGCTTCGCCTTTTAATCTAATGGTAAGACCTTTTTTAATCTTAATGTCTTTAGACATAGGATACTTGTATTAAGTTCTCTTTTACGTCCCGAAGGGATTTCGGGAGTGCAAATTTATAAATTTAAAGTAGCACCACATAATAAATGATTATAATTTTCAATGGAAATAGTTTTGGTATTTATTGTTGCTATAGTTAGGCATAAAAATTGTTTATCTTTAGCCTTTAAAAACTGTTTTCATGTTGAAAAAAATAATTCATCTTCTATTCTTTCTTTGTTTTTCATTTGTGCTGAATGCTCAAGTTGAAGAGCGAGTAGAGCCTCAATACATTAGAACCATTGAGTTTAAAGGCTCTTCTGCTCAAAGTCAGTTGCCAATAATTAATCTTGGCGATCGCATCTCACTTTCCTTTGACGACATTAATGGCAATGAAGAAGATTATTACTACCAGATAACACATTATGATTTTGATTGGACGCCTAGTGATTTATCTAAAGGCGAATTTCTAGACGGATTTGATGATGTTAGGATTGAGACTTATGAAAACTCCTATAATACACTTCAAATTTATTCGCATTACAAGCTTACTATTCCAAATAGAGAAACCAGAAGGATTAAAAAAAGCGGAAATTATTTATTAAGTATTTTCAATGATAATAATGACCTGATTTTTTCTCGAAAATTTATGATTGCTGAAAATATTGTGAGTACTATGGTCGAAATTAAAAGATCTAGAGACATTTCTTTCATCCATGAAAAACAAGTAGTTCAATTTGAAATTGATTCCCCTAATTTACTTTTAATTAATCCTAAGCAAAATGTAAAAACCGTTGTGCTTCAAAACAGTAATCTAAAAGAAGCGATTCTCAACTTGAAACCACAATATACTATAGGATCCAAACTTATTTATAATTATGATAAAGAGGCTGCTTTTTGGGGTGGAAATGAATTTCTTGCGTTCGACAATAAAGATGTTAGAACCGCCTCCAATGGAATTCGAAAGATAGAAGTTAACGAATTATACGAAAACTACCTTTACACTAACATTTCCCGAAAAGACCGTCCTTATACATACAATCCCGATATCAACGGAAATTTTGTAGTTCGAAACATCGATGTTAAAAATTCTGATATTGAAGCAGAATATGTAAAGATGCATTTTAACCTAATGTATTACGAAGACCTAGGAGATAAGGAACTTCACATATATGGTAATTTTAATAATTGGACTATAGACAGCACCACTTATATGGAATATGACCAAAGGAGCGATTCATTTAAAAATACACGGCTTTTTAAGCAAGGTTTTTACAACTACAAATATGTTATTGTTAATCGTGATGGAAGCATTGATGACGAAACTATAAGTGGAAACTTTTGGCAAACCGAAAATGATTATACCGTCCTAGTTTATTATCGAGATCTAGGCGCTCGTTTTGATCGTATTATAGGAATGGGTACTGCAAATTCAACAAATATTTCCAACAATTAGATTTGAGGCTGTAAACTTTTACCTTCAATGACATCAAAAAACGTAATGGAAAAAGATTTAGCACTTTTTAATAAAATAGCAAACCTTCTTCTGAAAGATGAAGTTGAACAGCCAATTGTAAAACCAATTCCACCAGAAGAATTATATGATAGTCTAGATATTTCACTAGCTGCGACTCCTGCTTCCGAAGCATTTTTCGAAGAAACGCTTGAAAAACTTGTTTTAAGCACTCCACGCACCGCAACACGTTTATTTTTCAATCAATTATTTGGTGGCCGTAATTCTAAGGCTACCCTTGGTGACCTTTTAGCTGTATTGCTTAACAACAGTATGTACACCTATAAAGTCGCTGGACCTCAAGTTGGAATTGAAAAGGAAATATTACACAAAATTTGCGACCTCATTGGATACCCCGAAGATAGTGATGGCACCATTGCACCTGGTGGATCTATGACCAATTTCATGGCGATGCTTATGGCAAGAGATGCCTATAATGCGGGTATTAAAAATGAGGGTATTTCGCAAAAGCTAACGCTTTATACTTCTATTGAATCACATTATTCTATCCCTAAAAATGCTGCATTTATGGGTGTAGGACGTGCACAAGTTCGTTATGTGGAAACAAACGAAAAAGGACAAATGCGATCTGAAAAGCTTGAACAAATGGTGGCGGATGATCTTGCCAATGGCCTTCATCCATTCTTTGTAAATGCTACTGCAGGAACCACCGTATTGGGTGCTTTTGATGATTTAGAATCCGTAAGTAGAATATGCAAAAAATTTAATCTTTGGCTCCATGCAGATGGAGCATATTGTGGTGGTGTCATTTTTAGCACCAAATACAAACGTCTAGTGAAAGGACTAGGACAAGCGGACTCCTTCAGTTTCAACGCACATAAAATGCTCGGCACCCCACTTAGTTGTTCGATTATTGTGACACAACACAAAAAACATTTGTATGATTCGTTTTCGAACGACGCAGCCTATTTGTATCAAACCGACGGAGATGATTTCAACCTAGGGAAAACCTCTATTCAATGTGGAAGAAGAAACGATGCACTAAAACTCTGGACTTTATGGAAATCTGTAGGAACAACAGGCCTCGAAAAAATTGTAGATCAACAGTTTTATCTTTCGGAAGTGGCCCGAACTTATATTAAAAGTAACCCAGATTACACCCTTTATAGTTTTGATGACTCTATTTCAGTCTGTTTCAACTACAAAGACATTCCCGCACAAACACTATGCACTGCGTTATACGAAAGTGCTGAATTAATGGTTGGTTTTGGGGCATTTAATGATAATGAATTTGTTCGACTGGTAACAATAAATTCGGCTAACAGCAAAGTGGATATACTTAAATTCTTTAAGGTAATAGAAACATTTGTGGCTGAGCACCCAAGTTTCCAGAAGCCAAATATTTTAGAGTGATAATCCCTAAAAAGACCTTATATTTAGGGTGTGAGTTCAAAAAAACCAGTAAAATCAAGAGGAAGAAAGGCCGCCGTCTATCGAGGCGTTAAATGCCTTAATTGCAAGCACCCATTGGATCTTAGCGACGTGTATTGCTCCTATTGTGGACAATTAAACACAACCAAGCAACTATCTTTAAAAGATTTTTTAGGCGAGTTTATTGGCAGTGTTATAACCTACGACTCACGTTTGCGATATACCGTAAAGGATCTTTTATTCAAGCCAGGAACCATTACCAGAAATTATGCACAAGGACAGCGCTTAAAGTATGCCAATCCTTTTCGTTTCTTTCTTAGTGTCTCGATTATATATTTTTTGATACAGGGACTAATTTCTACTTTTTCTGAAAACGCCTTATTTAACATAAACGGTTCGGATGATAAAGCAGTTATTGATTCTATCATAAAAACTAATTCCAATGCTGTCACGTTAAACAACGGAGATAACCAAGATAATATCAAATTTCTGAAAGACGGAATTGTTGTAAATAACGATACATTAGCGTACACTGGAGAAAAAGGAACGCAAGATTATAAATATATTTCCGAAGCAGATTTAGACACGATTCAATGGTCAAACAGAATTGTTGAACGCTTTATCCTGTATCGTGACTTTTACAATGTGAGCGAGATTAAAGATCCCGTGAAAGCTCTTGACAGTTTAAAACATAAGAATACAAAATTTAACCGCTGGGTTTATGAAAAGAATAGTGCCATGGATCGGGTTAAAGAAAATCCATATGGTTTCTTTAACTATATGATGGGTAAAATTCCATTTTTCTTATTCTTTTTCACACCGTTCTTTGCATTTTTCTTTTGGCTTGTATATTCGAAGAAAAAGTACAGTTATATTGAACATATGATTTTCATATTTCATATTTTCAGTTTCTTGTTCTTAGCGATGCTTATTAGCTTAATTCCAGACACTATAATTGGTGATCAGGTGGTTATTGGTATTTTATTCACATTAATAGGTCCCTTTTACTTTTATAAAGCATTGCGCAATTTTTACAAACAGAGCCGTTTGATTACATTATTAAAATTCGTATTTTTCAATATTGTATTTTCAATAGGTGCAACAATAACTGCTCTATTGTTTTTTTCAATCACAGCAGCGATATATTAATCATGGTTCAACAGGTTACACAAGGTATTAAGGTTTCGGTAGAAACCACTTTTGAAGGCACATTTTATAAAAATTATAAAATGCAATATGCCTTTGGTTATACCGTGACTATTGAGAATGAAAGTAAAGATGTCGTGCAACTTAGATCCAGACGTTGGCAAATAAGCGATGCTTTAAACAATGTTGAACTTGTTGAAGGAGAAGGCGTAATTGGGACAAAACCTGTTATTCAGCCAGGTGATAAATATACGTATAGTAGTGGTTGTTTGTTATTTTCACCTTTTGGTTCTATGAAAGGTCATTATACAATGGTTAATTTTACGAGTACACGAAAATTTAAGGTGACAATTCCTTCATTTAAGCTGAGTGAACCTTCTGCAATGAATTAAAGTCTTTATACGCGGCAACTTTTGTTAGCCTAATTTTTTTGTCATTCTGAAGAATATGACAATAGGCACAATTCGAGTCATACGTAAACTCAAAGATTTCAGAAGGATTAAAGTAAGCCGAAGCCTTATAGACACCATCAAAATCAAGTTCATAATAATCATTATATCTTTTTATTCTGAAAAAGTCATTAGACAATCTTTCAGAAACAAGTTCGAACCAAGCGTTACTTCCTGTGCCACTTAATTTTTGAGCATTAATTGGCAGTTCTGGCAACAACCGCGCTTGAATTGCAGGTCTATTTTTATGAAAATAATTTTTTAAATTTTCCTTAAAAGCTGAACTATTATAATCGCTAATTACACCGTCCAAAATTTCATAAACACGATTTGAAGAAGCTGCCTTTTCCACATTACCCACCGCGCTTGGCGTGAACAACTTATTAAACTTTAAAGCCTTTTGAATTTCCTTTTTTGTAGTTGACGCCAAAATTGTATCCGTTACAAATCGTGAACAATTACTTTCTGCCTTACTAAATGCCCCATAACGCACACTTCCTCGCTGTTGAAGATCTAAGATGTACTTTTCGGCTTGATCAAAATTAACGCTTTCACACACCGACGCAAGTAGCCGTCCTGCTCCATGAGTTTTATGAGGATTAGCGTCTAGCCATAACAAGAATTCTTCTGTATTTAAAAGCGACCCGTCTTCTGCCATTTCGGCTTTAAATGGTATGTCAAGTTCCGCATCCGTGTTTGCGCCACGTACTCTTCCATATCCAGGAGGAGTAACATATCGTCCAAAGTCAAAATAGTTTGCTTCTTTAGTCTCATCATTAATCAAAATCAATGCCGCATGACCCGCTTTTATGTACTCTCGGGTACCAAGACCAACCAATGGTAAAAACTTACATTGCCATTCATCACTTACAGACACAAAAGTATCTGGATACGCTAGAACGATTATTTTTCCCGTAAAATTCAAATTTCTAGTTTGGTTATTTCTTGGGTTTGTAAATCTTCATATAGGATTGCATTATGATCTAGTTTTACAAACTGTGTTATACTTTTCGTTTTAACAAACCCTCGATCCATCACAAAATTAGAAGTAGCGTCTCCGTCACCTGCAGTCTTATGGAATTCTAACAAATCCCCTTCGGAAGGATTTAAATGTTTAAAAATAAAGCTCGAAAACCAAGATTCACGTTTCTTTTTTATTTCTTCGGAATACAACAAAGAAGAAGACCAAATACTAGGTACCCAAGGTTTTTCAGAAAAATGAATTTTCACACCGTCCCAGACTAATTCATACAAAAAAGAATCTTCGTTCCAATCAACCAAAATAATGGTAAAAGGTTCTATCCCATCAAAATCATAGTTCTTAATCTCATCAACAGCATTCTCTGAAGCCAATAAATGTGTTACGATAACCCCTCTACTAAGACGATATTCTTTAGCGCGCTCATGCACTGTGAATCCTCCATTCAAAAGGCAAATTAGACGTTTCCTATCACTCGCACCAAACCAAGTTCCGCCAGCAACTTCATCCTTTGGAAAGACCATAGAAGCACCTTCTACTTCATAAACTTTGGGAGCTATGGTATTTCTATTTGGTGCTTCATCCCGATTGGAAGTCAAAATAAACCCATCAAGTGATTTAGGAATAAACGTAACTGTACACATACATGCTTCTGTCATTTTTTAAGAGTGAAACTTACAAAAAACGATTTTAAAAACCGATAAGAATTCGCAAATAGCGATATATTTTCCCTTTTGAAATTTGTACATTTGCACTCTAATTATCTAGGTCAATTTCATTAATAAACAACATTTTAAATTTAGTACACCCATGGGAAAAGGATTTTTTGAAGTGCCAATTGCCGTTAACGAACCTGTAAAAGACTACGCGCCTGGTTCTCCAGAAAGAGCAGCAGTTTTGGCGGCCTATAAAAAAATGTACAATAGTAAAGTTGAAGTACCTTTATATATTAACGGTAAAAATGTGAAAACTGGAGACACGGCTAAAATGTCCCCACCACACGACCATAAACATATATTAGGAACTTACCACAACGCAAAGAAAACGCATATTACGGAAGCGATTTCTACTGCATTAAATGCTCGTGAAAAATGGGCGGCAACTCCTTGGGAGCAACGAGCAGCTATATTTCTTCGTGCTGCGGAATTAATTGCAGGACCGTATCGTGCAAAGATTAATGCAGCAACAATGCTTGCACAGTCCAAGAATATTTATCAGGCAGAGATTGATGCTTCTTGTGAGTTAATCGACTTTTTACGATACAATGTTCAGTATATGACTGAAATCTATGCCGAGCAGCCAGAATCTACTTCTTCTACCTGGAACCGATTAGAATATAGACCATTAGAAGGTTTTGTGTATGCCATTACACCGTTCAATTTCACTGCCATAGCTGCAAATTTACCTGCTAGTGCTGCGCTTATGGGAAATGTGGTTATATGGAAACCAAGTGATAGTCAGGTATATTCTGCAAAAGTAATCTTAGATATATTTAAAGAAGCTGGGGTTCCAGCAGGCGTAATTAATATGGTTATGGGTGATCCTGTAATGATTACTGATACTGTATTGGCTAGTCCAGATTTTACTGGAATTCACTTTACTGGCTCTACTCATGTTTTTAAGGATATCTGGCAAAAAATTGGAACTAATATTCACAACTATAAGACCTATCCTAGAATTGTTGGAGAAACAGGTGGAAAAGATTTTATTGTCGCACACAAATCTTCAAGCCCGAAACAAGTAGCGACAGCAATGATAAGAGGGGCTTTTGAATTTCAAGGTCAGAAATGTAGTGCTGCGAGTAGATGCTATATTTCAAAGAGTATTTGGAATAAGGTTGAAAAGGAATTATTAGCAGAAATGGCAACTCTAAAAATGGGTTCGCCAGAAGATATGAGTAATTTCATTACCGCTGTGATTCACGAAGGCTCTTTCGATAAGTTGGCTAAATATATTGACAAGGCTAAGAAAGATAAAAAAGCAAAAATTATTGCTGGAGGAAAGTATGATAAAAGTGAGGGTTACTTCATTGAACCAACCATTATTGTCACTGAAGATCCGAAGTACACAACGATGTGTACCGAATTATTTGGACCTGTTCTAACGGTATACGTTTATGAAGATAAAGACTGGAAAAAAACACTGAAGTTAGTTGATGAAACTAGTGAATATGCTTTGACCGGGGCTGTCTTTAGCGAAGATCGCTATGCGTTAGAAGTTGCTATTAAAGCGCTTCAAAATGCTGCAGGTAATTTCTATGTAAATGACAAACCAACAGGTGCTGTTGTAGGCCAACAACCCTTTGGTGGCGCACGTGCCAGTGGTACAAATGATAAAGCTGGTAGTAAACTGAATTTATATCGCTGGATTTCTCCAAGAATGATTAAAGAAACTTTCGTGACCCCAACGGATTATAGATATCCATTCTTAGGTTAAAAAATTCGAAAATGAACAAAAAAGAGGCTATCTTTTTAGATAGCCTCTTTTTTTATGGAACATTGTTACCTTTTTGAAACCGTTTTAATTTTAAGGTGATTTGTTTATTTAACAAAACGCGCTCAATTGATAAAACCAAGGCAGACAGTTCATTGAGAACATAGACTTTATCGTCATTTTGTATTTTAGAGGAATCCTTAAAACAAGTAAAAAAGGCAAGAATGAAAACACTAAGAGAAAATTTCATTTTAAAATAAGTTTAATCGAATCCAATCGCAAAAAATGTATTTTCAAATAAAAACCCTTCAAAAAAATTGAAGGGTTTAAATCAGTTTATAGTTGGTAGGGATATTTATTACTCATAATTCTTATTCTCACCAATATGCGAGAATTGTGCATTTTTTGCACTGTTATCTGAACTAACTAGCATTGCTACCAAGCTAAGGTTTTCAGTAACATAATCTCCAGAAATTGAAACATTAAAAGATCTAGTGTATTCGTTCAAAGCCGAAGTAGCAGTAATATTATCTCCTAATACCGACGTTAATGACATTCTTAATACTTCATTATGTTCGAAATTTGGTATTGGATTTCCCAGTTGATAATAGGGACTTGTTGGGTCGTCATTATAATAATTTATTTGATCGTGAAGTATACCATCTTCTAATAAATAAACAACTAGTTTATTATTGCCTGCCAATTCATTTTCAGAAATCACTTTAACACTAACTGTAAGGTCAGTTCCGTTTAATTGAGAATCAATGGCTATAGCCACATCCGTATCTTCTCCAGCCATACTAATAATACCTGCAGTTGGGTATGGATCACTCCAATTTGTCGTTCTATTTATTCTCGCTGCCGGAAGTCCGTCGATATCAAAGGCATCTTTTAGAGTCTGAACTTCTTCAAAATGCATTGGGTCTGGAAAACTGAAAGAAGTCTCGTGAACAGCTACAATAGCTATGTCATCCGTAACAGCATGGGCACTAATAGCAGCAGCAGCAACAGCGGGACAATATCCACACCAAGCTCCTGTATAATCTTCTAGCACTACTTTTCGTTTTGGAATATAGATCTCAAACGGTTTTACATCAGTTTGAGTTAGTGTTCCTGCTACATCATACTCTGCATACACTTCAATCATTCCAACAGAACTAGAAGAATACGTATTTCCAGAAATAGCAGCATTATCAACGTAAAATGTTGCCGTTGAAGAAACATCTGTACCTTGAGGGTCTACCAAAGAGAAGGTCATTTCCTGATTACGAAGCACCTTATTTTTACTTAATAAGAGTGTGTTCGTTGTGGCGTTAATTACCTCAAAATTTAAAACATTACTGTTAATTCCACCATAAGATGCATAAACATCAACTGACCCTTCGTCCACAAATGTAATAGAGGAACCAGTAATGGCCGTTTGGTTCACATAAAATGTGGCTACATTGGTGTAAGAATTCCCATCATCGCCTGTTAAAATAAAATCAATCAATTCATTAACTACAAGAAGCTGATCTGGCGAACTTGTTGTTAACTCTAAACTACTAATATTAATAATTGGTGTGTTCTCCTCTGTTTTACTACATGATAGTAAAAGAAGAAACGATAAGGCTAAAAGTATCTTTGGCATGTTTTTTGTTTTCATAACGTAATGATTTTATTTACAAGATACAATATTAGTAGTTTTCTACCATACTTTTTCCATAGGATAATAGAAAATGAAATCTCGTATTTTAAATTCATTATATAAATTATATTACCTAATATTGCTTTTTAATTTAAACATTTTGAAATGAAAAAACTTGTATTTCTACTCTCGTTATTACTGACATTTAATGCCTTTTCACAGGACGAACTCCCCAATGTAGATTTAACTACAACAGATGGCGGAAACATAAATATTCAAGAAGCAGCTAAGAGCGACAACGTTGTTGTTATTTCGCTTTGGGCCACTTGGTGCGTTCCTTGCTTAAAAGAGCTTGATGCAATTAGTGAAGTATGGGATGAATGGCAAGCAGAGACAAATGTTGAACTTATTGCCGTTTCTGTTGATGATAGTCGCACAGTAAAACGAGTAAAACCACTAATAAATGGAAAAGGATGGGACTATACCATCTTGTTAGATACTAACAATGATCTTAAAAGAGCTCTTGGGGCTTCTACAGTTCCATTGACCTTGCTAGTGAAGGATAGTAAAATTGTTTACAGACATTCAGGATATAGTCCAGGTGCAGAAATGGACCTTTATGAAAAAATCAAGGAATACTCTAAATAAGATTTCTTAATAACCACCAACTTATATTTTAATGAAAAATTTAATTCTAACTGTTACTATTTTATGTAGTAGCATGATATTCGCACAAGAGAACGGAAATTTCTTTGGAGGTTTTGAATCAAACTCTCAATGGCTTTTAGCCGATGATGGTATAGGTTTTGAAGCCCCAGAAGATCAATTTAGAGCCAACAATTATCTGCAACTAAATTACAATTTAGGAAAGTTTACAGCAGGAGTTCAATATGAAGCTTATTTACCATCTTCTTTACTTGGATACTCACCAGTTTATGACAATCAGAATGGCGTAGGAACATATTACCTAAATTTTAAAAATGAGACGCTTGATATTACAGGAGGTTTCTTCTATGAGCAATTTGGAAGTGGTCTTATTCTGCGTTCTTGGGAAGATCGTCAATTAGGAATAAACAACGCAATTAAAGGAGCAAGAATTAATTTTAAGCCAACATCGTTCTTGGATCTTACTGGGATCTTTGGGCAACAAAGAAATGGATTTGAAGTGTCAGATGGAACCATACAAGGTGTGGATGCAAATGTGGATGTAAGCGATGCTTTTAAATTAGAAAAGGTAAGTGTTCAAGTTGGCGCAAGTTATGTTGGTCGTTATCAAGACCGAGGAACAAATGATACCATTCCCAGCACTGTAAATGCATATGGAGGAAGGCTTGATATTGTCTTCGGAAACTTTTTTGGAGGAATTGAAGCCATCACAAAAGATCCGGACGCAGTAGCAAACGAAGGGGCATTGGTCTCAAACAAATTATATGACGGAACCGCAATGCTAGTAAACGCTGGGTTCGCAAAGAAAGGTTTAGGACTAAATGCAACTTTTAGACGTCTTGAAAATTTTAGTTTTTATAGTGATCGTCTTGCTGAAGGAAATACCTTTAATCAGCAAGTGATAAATTATATTCCAGCATTATCGAAACAACAAGATTATTTATTGACCAATATTTATGTTTATAATTCACAGCCAAGATTAATTATTGAATCTGTAAACCAAACTTCAGGAGAAGTAGGAACTCAGATGGATATCTTTTATTCAATACCTAAAGGAAGCGCACTTGGAGGAAAGTATGGTACTAAAATTGCTGGTAATTTCTCATATTGGGCAGGCCTGGATGCAGAATATGATATCCCAAACCGATGGTACGAAGCAAAATTTATTGGTGATGGTGATCGGTTATTCAGAGACATAAGTGTTGAAATTAAAAAGCGTATTTCAAAAAAGTTTAATACAGTTTTAACTTTTCAAGATATCATCATTGATAAAGGAGTTAGTCAAGGTGGGCCAATTGGCACACAAGGAGACATTAAGGCTAAAATTGGTGTACTTGAAGGAACCTATAGTTTTGGAGGCGGTAAATCAGCACGTCTTGTAATACAACATCTTTGGTCAGATCAAGATAGAAAAAATTGGGTTGCAAGCGTATTCGAATTTAACTTAACATCGCGTTTAGCGTTGTATGTTGCAGATGCTTATAATTATGAAGGCGAAGGTAAAATCCATTATTATAATGTAGGAGGAAGCTATTCCAAGGGAAGAACCAGATTAGGTATGAACTACGGACGTCAACGAGGAGGGTTAATCTGTGTTGGAGGTGTTTGTCGTTTTGTTCCTGAAAATACTGGGCTTAGCGCTAATCTTACCGTTACATTCTAAAATTAAAAAAACTGAGGTGTATTTATCCACGCCAAATTGATAAATACTTATTAAAAACAACCCCTTGAACTTGTATTCGAGGGGTTATTTTTTTACATACCTTCTAGCCTTAAACTTCTACAAAAATCATTCTAAGTAGCTAAAAATACCATACTATAAACATCGTAACAATCAACTCAAAAGTTATTTCAATTTAATCCTCTTCGCCATTTTACAGTAACGAATTATCATAGCAATCCTTCAACAGTAAATAAGATTTAGACTATAGTACAGTCTTCAAAACAGAATGCCTAATGTTAACCTTACGCCTCTTTATTTTTCAAAACTAGTCATAAAAAAAGCCTCTACATTTTGCAGAGGCTTTTCAATATTTCTATATAGTTATTTAATTAACTATTATCTTTTCTGTATGAGAAACTCCTCGATTGTTTTCAAAATACAAAACATACATCTGAGTACTCAAATCTGACATATTAATTTGTTGTCTTCCAATATTTATTCTTTCAGACTTCATCAATCTTCCTTGTAAGTCATAAACCTTCATTACCATATCCTCTTCCACTTCAACAGTAAAAACTTTAGAGTTAGGGTTAGAAAACACACCTACATTTAATTGATTTACATCTCCAAGTCCCAATGTTGGGTTATAACGATAAGTCACTGTAAGGTCTTCTCCAATTTCATCTCCGTTATTATCAATTTGATAAAATCTAAATACATAATCAAGAATATCTGTACCATTTCCTGGATCTGCATTTGCCATATGGTTACCTTCTAATGTTTGCTCTCCAGGTGCTAACCCAACATAATCAGCATTTGGCGGATACGACTGTCCAATCTCAATTCCTGTATAACACAACCCAAAGCACAATTCAAATAAAGAACCATCTGCATTTAATGCACTAACAAACTCGATTTTCATACGAATATCTCCTGATGAGGTATTAGTTACAAAAAACTCATAAGACGCATTAGGATCTATTGGCACCAGACCACCAAACTCAAGAACCTGTCCATCTGTAATAAAGTTACCATCATGATCTTCGACCGTATACTGAGCATTCATTGCCAGAGCAGCAAAAAATAGGCTTAAAAAAAGTAATTTCTGTTTCATTTTAATGTTTTTTAGTGATTTTTGTATTCAAAAGTATAAAATCTAATCCAAACAACATTAGGTCATTACTATTATTTTTTTATTCAAAGACTCGAAAAACAACAACTTTTTACCAAGATTAAGCATTTACACGCAAAGCCGAATTTCTATCGGAATAGTAGGGTGATTTAGCTTTTTGATATATTAAAATAATTCAATTTTCTTTATCCCATTTTCATTCAAAAAAAGTATATTTGTTTCTATTCAAAGTATTTAAGAACTAAAAAACCTATTGTTATGATTAAAAAATTAACTCTAATTGTTGCATTTGTTACGCTATCTTTTAACTCTTTTGGCCAAACAATTGTTTCAACATCCCCAGAAGACAAAAAAGTTGTACTGGAAGAATTTACAGGTATTCATTGTGTTTATTGTCCTCAAGGACATGCAATAGCACAGGCCATAAAAGACGCGAACCCAGATACTGTTTTCTTAGTAAACGTTCACGCAGGTGGTTATGCTGTTCCTAATGGAAATGAGCCAGACTTTAGAACGCCTTATGGTCAGGCATTAGCGAATCAATCAGGTTTAGTAGGATACCCTGCCGGAACCGTGAATCGACATAATTTCCCTGGTTTGGAACAAGGAGGTTCAGGAACAACAGCTATGAGCAGAGGCCAATGGGGACAAGCAGCAAATATAATTTTAGCAGAAGGATCTTATGTAAATGTAGCTGTTGAAGCTTCAATTGACATCCAAACGGATATGCTTACTGTTCATGTTGAAGGATATTACACAGGTAATAGTCCAGAAGGAACGAACCTATTAAACGTAGCATTACTTCAAAATAATACATTAGGACCACAAACTGGTGGTGGTGCAGGAAATAATTATGTTCACCAACACAGATTGGTTGATATGCTTACTGGACAATGGGGAATTAGTATCCCTACAACAACTTCATCAACTTTTGTAGATGAAACGTATGTGTATCAAATCCCAGCAGATTATAATGGTGTTCCAACAAACATAGTTGATATGGAAGTGGTTGCTTTTATTACTGAAACACATCAAGAAATTGCTAGTGGTAGTGGTGCTTTACCTACATATACAGGAATCACGGCTTCAAATGATGCGAGTTTAGAATCTATTGAAGATTTCGATTACAACTGTTATGATACAGTAAATCCTATTATATCTGTTAAGAATTTAGGAGGAGATACAATTACTTCCTTAGCAATTGATTATTCAGTTAACGGAGGTGCAGTAGAGACTTACAATTGGACTGGAGAAATTCTTTCACTCTACACTGAAGTAATTGAAATGCCAGGACTTGAGTATACTCCTGAAGCATCTAATACAATGAACATTGTCCTACCAGATGATGAAGAAAACACAAATAATACTGGATCAGTAACTTTCGAAAGTATTCTTGGTAGTAGTGGTGCAATTTCAATGGTATTGAATACAGATGGTGCTGGCGCTGAATGTACTTGGCAATTGGCTGGAGCGGCAGGAAACATTATTTCACAAGGTGGACCTTACGCAAACAACGAAACGGTAACTAAGCTATGGAATATAGCTGCAGATTGTTTCTATACATTTACTCTTTTTGATTCAGGTGGAAATGGTGGAACTACGGTAACAATGACAGATGGTCTCGGTGCTGAAATTTTTGAAACTGATGGGTCTTTTGGAGCTGAAGTTGCACAAGAATTTTCATCTACAGGAATATTAGGATTAGACAACAATGTTTTATCAGGAGTTTCATTATATCCAAATCCAGCTCGTTCAGTAGTTACCATTGCTAATGCTGAAAACGCTTCTGTTGAGGTGTATAATATGTTAGGACAATCACTTTACTCGAAAAGTAACATTTCATTGAATGAGCAAATTGATGTGGCTCACTTAACTGAAGGAACTTATTTTGTAAAAATAGCTAATGGTGAAGCCGTAAAAACTAGTAAATTCATAGTAGTTAAATAATCCATTGATTAGCGCTAAAGAATACAAGCCCCAAAATATAACTTAATTATATTTTGGGGCTTTTTGATTCTAAAACTCTATGGGATTAATAGGATGGATATCATCCTATTAATCTAATTACTTAATGAAACAAAAAAATAAATTCGTAACAAACTTTAATAACCAACTGAAAATTAATCTCATGAAACAAAAAATTACCACAGTTTTAGTATTGCTCCTAACAGGTCTAGGCGCTTTTGCACAAACAATCGTATCAACATCACCAGAGGATAGAAAAGTGGTCCTAGAAGAATTTACAGGTATCCATTGTGTATATTGTCCTCAAGGACATGCCATTGCACAAGGTATACATGACGCAAATCCAGATGATGTCTTTTTAATTAATATTCACACTGGTGGATACGCCAATCCAGGTAGTGGTGAACCAGATTTTAGAACTCCATACGGCTCAGCCATTGCAGGTCAAACAGGTCTTCTTGGATATCCAGCAGGCACAGTAAATCGTCAAAATTTTCCAGGTTTGGAAATGGGTAGCGCCGGTTCAACGGCACTTGATCGAGGAGCCTGGGTTAATGCATCAGGTCAGGTACTAGCTGTAGGCTCATATGTAAACGTGGGAGTTGAAGCAGTTTTTGATGTACAAACAAATGAAATGACTATCCATGTAGAAGGATACTATACTGGAAATAGCCCAGAAGGAACTAACCTTTTAAATGTTGCCTTACTTCAAAATAATACTAGAGGGCCTCAAACTGGAGGTAATATGGGTGACCAATACTTACATCAACATAGACTAGTTGATATGGTAACGGGTCAATGGGGAGTATCTATTCCTACTACAACTAGCAGTACTTTTGTAGATGAAACCTTTACACACGCGATTCCTGGAGACTATAATGGAGTTCCAGTTGAGTTATCTGATTTAGAAGTGGTTGCATTTATTACAGAGACTCACCAACTAATTTCGAGTGGTAGTGGCTGTTTTCCTACATTTACTGGAATTACTCTCGCTAATGATGCCAATTTAAGATATATTGAGGATGTTGCCGATAGCTGTTCTGGAGTAGTTGCCCCAAAGGTAAACATTCAAAATACGGGTCAAAATCCAATTACTTCTTTGGAAATTACATATTCACTTAACTCTGGAGCGGACTTGGTTTACAATTGGACTGGGTCTTTAAATTCCTTAGAAAGTGAGACCATTGAACTTCCTGAGTTAAATTATTCTACACAAAGCACAAATACTTTGGCAGTTTCAATCCAGAATGATGATGAGAATTCTAACAATGATGCTTCAATATCATTTGACCAAGCTTTAGATGCAACATCAACTATTGATATGGAGTTACATACAGATGGATATGGAAATGAAGTAAGATGGAACGTAACAGATTATGAAGGAACTGTATTGTACAATGGAGGACCTTATGGAAACAATCAAACAATAAACGAAACTTTCGACTTGCCAGAAAGCTGTTATACCTTTAACCTTATTGACACATATGGTGACGGTGGAGGAGCTGTAACGCTTACCGATTCTAATGGGTTAGAAGTATATTATACAAATGGTGTTTACGGAACTGGAGAATCTAAGAACTTTTCTACTGACGGGTTTGTTGTAGTATTAGGATTAGGCTCAAACAACTTGGAAGCAACAAGTATTTATCCTAACCCTGCAACAACCGTAATAAACATTCAAAATGCGGAAGCTTCGTCTATTGAGTTATTTAATATTCTTGGACAGACTCTATATAGTAAGACGAACATTTCAATAAATGAACAAGTAAACGTTTCACATCTTTTGGTGGGAACTTATTTTGTAAAAATCACTAATGGTAATGCCGTTAAGACTAGTAAATTTATCAAGCAATAGTTTAAATTGAGTTATTATTATTATTTAAAACTCCTCTCAAATTTTGGGAGGAGTTTTAATTTTTATAAAACATCACCCCTTATTCTTCATGGGAAGATGTACCACACTTTTCGTTTCATAAAAATCTTCTTTGAAATAAACGCTTAGAGGATAAATCTTTGCCGTTTTAAAAATAGAAAGCTCTTCTGTTAGGTCTCCACCTTTTAAGTAAAGTATTCCATTTTTCATTTTATGCTTACTATCTTTGGCTATGCGCCCTTTTACCCATCTAGTGAAAGTTTCCATTTGGGCTACAGCTCGACTCACAATAAAGTCATAATTACCAGTAATAGTTTCTACTCGAGCATTAGTAATTTTAACATTTTGTAAGCCCAAATCTTGAGCAACCTCTTCCACCACTTTAATCTTTTTACCTATGCTGTCTACTAGGTGAAATTGACTTTCAGGAAATAAAATTGCCAATGGAATTCCCGGAAAGCCACCGCCTGTTCCAACATCCAAAATTTTCGCTTCAGGTAGAAAAGATTGAACTTTGGCAATACCCAATGAGTGAAGAACATGCCGAAGATATAATTCGTCAATATCCTTTCGGGAAACAACATTAATCTTAAGGTTCCAATCCTCATACAATTTAGACAATTCTCTAAATTGATCCTGTTGTTTTTCTGAAAGGTTCGGAAAATATTTTAAAAGTAGCTCCATAGCAAGTTATCAACGTCAAAAATAGGACTTCTTTCATAATTTTATGACATCATACATCTGTTTTACACAATAGATGCGTATTTTTGTGTTTTCATTTTAGGAATCCCTACTTAAAGCATCAATTGTGAAAAGTGCGCAAATAAAATTCTCAAGAACCGATTCAGCAAAATTTTTTAAGACGCTCAATAAACGAGTAAATGGTTATTTCAAGGAAAATGACATTTCTCGTAGCGGTAATTGGAAATTACATCTTAAAACAATTGTAATGTTCTCAATATACCTCACTCCTTATTTTTTATTGCTTACGTTAGATTTACCAGGTTGGGCACAAATTCTTTCCACTATTGTTATGGGGATTGGAATGGCAGGCATCGGTATGAATGTAATGCATGATGCGAATCATGGTGCGTATTCTTCAAAAAAATGGATCAATAAAGTTTTAGGAAGTAGTATTTATATCCTTGCAGGAAACGCCTATAATTGGAAAGTTCAACATAATGTATTACATCATACCTACACAAATATACACGGACATGATGAAGATCTAGAAGCAGGTAGAATCCTTAGGTTTTCAAAACATGCAACTTGGCATCGTTTCCATAAGTTTCAGCATTATTATGGTGTTTTTCTTTATGGTCTGCTAACTTTTAATTGGGCATTGACTACAGATTTTCAACAAACATATCGATATTTAAAACGCAAACTATCTTTTGGTGAATTTCCAAATCCTACTACACAATGGAGTATCTTGATTATTACCAAAATTATTTATTTTGCTTTGTGGATTGTGATTCCTATTCTGTTCTTTAACATTGTTTGGTGGAAGATTCTAATTGGGTTTTTTATTATGCATTATGTCGCAGGAATTATTCTAAGTGTTGTTTTTCAACTAGCACATGTAGTTGAAGAAGCAGATGTATTTTTGCCAGATCCATCTGGGACTATGAAAAATACCTGGGCAATTCATCAATTATTTACAACTGTTAATTTTGCTACTAAAAACAAAATAATGAACTGGTTCACGGGAGGGCTTAACCATCAAGTAGAACATCATATTTTTCCACATATTAGTCATGTGCATTACACTAAAATTTCAAAAATCGTTAAAGAAACGGCTAGGGAATTTAATTTACCATATTACGAATACAAAACTACAAGAAAAGCACTTATAGCACATTTTAAACATCTTAAACAAATGGGACTCAATCCCGCAGTTCCTGCATAAGACCAAATGAATTCAAAACTTTCTAACCGTGTTAATGAAATGGCAACTTCTGCCACATTGGCCATGGCTGCTAAAGCCCGTGAGCTAAGAGAAGAAGGGAAAGACATAATTGGGTTAAGCTTAGGGGAACCAGATTTTACAATTCCAGAGTTTGTTAAAGAAGCAGCAATTCAAGCTATAAAAGATGATTATCATTCGTATACCCCCGTTGATGGCTATGGAGATTTAAAACAAGCTATCATTACAAAATTTAAGCGCGATAACAATTTAAGTTATACTCCTGCTCAAATTGTTGTATCTACTGGTGCAAAACAATCCTTGGCAAATTTGGCAATGGTATTGTTAAATGAAGGTGATGAAGTATTGCTTCCTGCTCCTTATTGGGTAAGCTATAGCGATATAAGCAAATTAGCCGGAGGTGTTCCAAAGGAAATTAAAACGTCCATCGATAATGATTTTAAGGTTACTCCTCAAGAATTAGAAGTTGCCATTACTCCAAAAACTAAAATGATTATTTACAGTTCACCTTGTAATCCAAGCGGATCTGTGTACAGCCGTAAGGAGTTACGAGCCTTAGCAGATGTATTGGTAAAATATCCTAACATTATTGTGGTGAGTGATGAAATCTATGAACACATCAATTTTGTAGGTGAACATGCTTCAATGGCAGAATTCGAAGATATGTACGACCAAACTGTTGTAGTAAATGGTGTGTCAAAAGCTTATTCAATGACAGGCTGGCGCGTTGGGTATATTGGAGGTCCAGAATGGATAGCACGTGCATGTAACAAAATGCAGGGACAAATTACTAGTGGGACTAATTGTATTGCACAAAGAGCAACTATTACCGCACTTTTAAATCCTCCAAGTAAAATTCAGTATATGGTGGATGCCTTTAAGGAAAGACGGACATTAATTTTGGGGTTACTTTCTGAAATCCCTGGGATTAAAACCAATGAACCCGAGGGTGCCTTCTATGTTTTTCCAGATATTTCCTATTACTTCGGAAAAACACTTCGAGACAAACATATTAGTGCTGCTTCAGATTTTTCTTTATACCTGCTTGAAGAAGCCAGCGTAGCTACCGTTACTGGCGAAGCATTTGGTGACCCTAACTGTATTAGAATATCTTATGCAGCTTCCGAAGCAAATATTATAGAGGCCATAAAGCGAATTAAAAATGTACTTTTAACATAAACCTTTATACCTAACCCATTTTAATTCTTCTTTAAGGTACTACTCCAACATATTTCGATGGAATTTTTTGCGTTTTTTTAAATCTTCCTTTTTGATTACATTTTTTATCCTGATTTCAAGAGTTTCATGAGGTTATTTTTAGAGTATTTATTACTTTTAGCTTCTTTTTAAAAACAAACTATAACTAAAAAAATTAATCATGAAACTAAAGAGTACACTATTCCTTTTATTACTGACTTTTGCCTTTGTTGGGCAAGCTCAAGAAAATGAAGGAGAACAGGTCAATTACACTGGTATTATTACTTCTATGGAGCATGTCCCATCAATTGCTTCAAGAATGGCAGACCTCCCTGCAGCGCCAATATCAAATGGCGAAGCGAGAGACGGAAGGTCTTCTGGGAATAAAGTTGTAATCGGAAAAGATCCTCAAACACAAGATGACTACTTTACTAGAAATCAGCACCCATTGACACAAAAAATAAAAGCGCAAGCACCAATTTTGTGGTTCGATGCTGCTCAATCTAATTCGCAACCAACTGACCCTTCATTGGCCATTGGTCCTGATCACGTATTTGTAGTATTTAATACTGGATTTATCATTTATGACAAAGCAGGTGTAGCACTAACGGGTCAAATGGCTCCTAACCCAGCTATTTTTCCGAGTAGTGGATGTTGTGACCTTACAGTATCTTATGATAAAGCGGCAGACCGTTGGGTAGTAACCTTTTTAGGAAGTGGAGCACAAGTAGCAATTTCAGATGGTCCAGATCCAATTAATGATGGATGGTATGTATATAATATTTCTCAAATAAATGACTATCAGAAACTATCTATTTGGAGTGATGGATACTATATGACAGATAATACCAATTCATCAAACAAAGTTTGGGCTTTAGAAAGAGACGAAATGTTACTCGGAAATCCTTCAGCTCAAATACTTGGATTTAATTTACCTGGAATCGCGACTAGTGGATTTTATAGTCCACAAGCTTTAAATGTAACAGATGACAATATGCCTGCTGCAGGAAGCGCACCTATTATTTATTTACAAGATGACGCATGGGGTGGTGTAAATGAAGACCACGTTAAAATATGGACTGTTGATGTAGATTGGGCAACTCCAGGAAATTCTACAATCTCTGCTCCTACCGAATTAACTACAACCCCTTTTATATCTGTTTTTGATGGTGGTAGTTTCTCTAATTTAACCCAACCAGGTAATGGAGTTGCAATTGACGCACTTCAAGCTACCATTATGAATCAAGCACAATTCAGAAAATTTTCTGGACATAATTCTGCCGTTTTCAACTTTGTTGTTGACACAGACGCTTCGGGAGGAGAATTAGCAGGTGTACGTTGGTTCGAGTTACGTCAATCTGCAGACGGACAACCTTGGTCAATTTTTCAAGAAGGAACCTATATGGCTCCAGATGGAAGACATGCTTGGCATGCAAGTATGATGATGGATATACAAGGAAATATTGGCATGGGGTACACCTCTATGGCGGGTCCAACAACACCTAACCCAACAGATTTTCGAGTTAACTCATATTATACAGGTAGATTCGCTAATGACCCAATAAATACTATGACAATTACTGAAGAAGTTTTCAATTCAGCCGGTGGAACTGGAAATATTCCTGGACTTAGATATGGTGATTATAGCAAGATTGATATTGACCCAGTAGACGACAAAACTTTTTGGTTTATCAATGAATATATCAACAATGGTAGAAAAGATGTTGTTGGAGTTTTTAAAATTGCACCTAACTTTAATACAGATTCAGGTGTAGTGAATATTGACAGTCCTGCTTCTGGAACCTTAACTTCTTCTGAAACGGTAACTGTAACCATTTTTAATTATGGACAACAAGCTATTTCTAATTTCCCAGTAAGTTTCCAAATTGACGGAGGCGCAGTTATTACAGAAACTTTTACTGGAACAATTAATTCTTCCGAATCGGATCAATTTACATTTGCGACAACCGCAGATCTTTCGGTTGAAGGTCAAACCTATACAATGGTTGCCTCAACAGATTTATCAGGTGATGAGGATAACGGAAATGATAGCACAACAGTGGAAATCACTCATATTTTTGCCAACGACATTGGAGTTGCAGAAATAACGGCACCGCTTGACGGAGAAGGTTTAGGAAACGAAACTGTGATTGTAAGACTAGAAAATTTTGGAGCCGCTTCTCAATCAAATTTTGATGTTTCATACTCGATAGACAACGGTAGTGATGTTGTGGAAACTGTTGCAGGACCTCTTGCAGCGGGAGATACAATGTCTTATACGTTTAATACTTTAGGTGATTTTTCAGCTTTGGGAACTCATTTATTATCTTCTAGCACTTTGTTAGCAGGTGACTCTGTTGGAGCAAACGATACTGCCACAAGAGAGGTAGTTAATTTCGCGTGCTTTTCTGAAGAAAATGATACAAACCTACCTATTGGACCAGATGCAGGTACAATTACTGAATCTGTTGTGACCTACACTGATGATTTTGAGATTAATGATGTGAATGTTACAGTTAATTTAGATCATACCTATGATGGTGATCTTGAAATTAAACTAAGAGGACCTAATAATGCTGAGGTGGTACTATCTGCAAGAAACGGTGGATCTGGAGACAATTACACAAATACTGTTTTTGATGATGAAGCAACTGTTACTATTGCAAGTGGAACAGCTCCATTTACCGGATCTTTTCAACCAGATGGAAATTTATCAGATTTTGATGGTGTACAATCTATTGGAGATTGGACATTAGTGATAACTGATAATGCTAATGTGGATGGCGGAACTCTTTTGGATTGGACTTTACAATTATGTGAAGATATTCCTCTTGGCATTGGCGACAACTTCATTGACAGTTCAGATCTAATTATTATTGACGAAGGAAATGATCAATATAAAGTTCAATTGTTAACTACAGACATTACAGAACGTCTAACTTTCTCTGTGTCTAATATGCTTGGACAGACATTGACAAGTTACAGGCTTGATAATAATGGAACTGGATATGTATACGACTTAGATATGTCTTATGCGGCCTCTGGAGTTTATATAGTAAAACTTGAAAGCAACAATGTTTCAAAAGCGAAACGTCTTATTGTGAAATAATAATTCAGATTTTATAAGTTTAGTTGGCCCAAAACGCGTAATTGTGTTTTGGGCTTTCTATTTTTGAATAAATTTATAACGATGGCCAAAATATTATTATTAGGAAGTGGTGAACTAGGAAAAGAATTTGTGATTGCTGCTCAGCGACTTGGACAGCAGGTGATTGCGGTAGATAGCTATAAAAATGCTCCTGCGATGCAAGTTTCTAATGATTATGAAGTGATCAATATGCTCGATGGAAATGCCCTCGATGCTATTGTAAAAAAACACAGGCCAGATTACATTGTTCCAGAGATTGAAGCCATTCGAACCGAACGATTTTATTCATACGAAAACGAAGGATATACCGTAATCCCTTCAGCAAAAGCGGCAAATTACACTATGAATAGAAAAGCAATTCGGGATTTAGCTTCTAAGGAGCTCGGTCTTAAAACTGCAAATTATCGATATGCCAACTCTGCTCAAGAACTTACAAAAGCAGTGCTTGAAATTGGAATGCCTTGTATAGTAAAACCACTAATGTCTTCTAGCGGGAAAGGACAAAGTACAATCAAGACCGAAACCGATGTTGAAAAAGCTTGGAAATATTCTCAAGTTGGCTCTCGAGGTGATGTTACCGAAGTAATTGTGGAAGCCTTTGTTCATTTCAATTATGAAATTACCCTACTTACAGTTACACAGCGAAACGGAAATACACTTTTTTGCCCTCCTATAGGTCATCGACAAGAGCGGGGCGACTATCAAGAAAGTTGGCAACCCGCCACCATGGAGGAATCACATTTAAAAATAGCACAGGAAATGGCAGAAAAGGTTACATCTGCACTTACTGGCGCTGGACTTTGGGGTGTGGAGTTTTTTATAGCAGACGATGGAGTTTATTTTTCAGAACTATCGCCTCGACCCCATGATACTGGTATGGTAACACTTGCAAACACCCAGAATTTTAATGAATTCGAATTGCATTTAAGAGCTGTAATTGGACTTCCTATTCCTGAAATTACTTTAGAGCGAATTGGCGCCAGTGCAGTTATTTTAAGTACTGGAGACTCAAATGCTCCAGAGTATGAAGGGCTAAACATCTTAGCCGAAGCCACAAAGACAGATTTTAGAATATTCGGAAAACCTACTTCCAGACTTTACAGAAGAATGGGCGTTGTAGTAACCTATAACTCTTTGAATGCTTCTATTTCTGAGGTAACAAAAAAAGCGAAAGAGCTAGCGGCGCGAGTTAGAGTGAAGCTATAATAGAGATATTTTGGAATAAGTTGCCAATCTAAGTTTGAGTTCTTACTTTTAAGGTTTACAACCTGTTACAAATGAAAATTGTTTTCTTTCTTTTTTTGCTTTGTACTTCTTTCCTTTCAGCTCAAGTAAGCGAAAAGAAAATTACCCTATTTTATGAAAATGATGCTTCCGTATTAACACAAGAGCATTATATGCTACTCGATAGCATCAAAAATATTGAGCATAAAGAACTCGTGGATGTTCATGTAAACGGATATACAAATAACGTTGGTGACAAAGTATACAATCTGGAACTTTCTCAAAAAAGAGCAGAAAATGTAAAAATGTTTCTAAACGAATTTACCATTGTTTCATCCAAGGGTTATGGAGAACTTGAGTCCGAAGCTGCGAATAACCGTAGAGTGGATATTCTGGTTCATTTAAAATCTGATCATATTCCCGAAGATGGTGAAATTATAGAAGTGCCTAAGACGAAAGTAAAATCAACTTCAATTTCAATTTTGCAACCAAAAAAAGGCGATAAAATTATACTTGAAGGGATTCGATTTTACCCAGATCAAGATGTGATTATGGATGAAAGTAAGGATGCTTTGGAAGAACTCTTAGACTTTCTAAAAACAAATTCATCCATTCGATTTAGGTTACTGGGTCATATTTGTTGTGGAGACTGGAACAACCCAGCCTTAGACGTAAGAAATTTACGAACCGGCAAAAATAACCTTTCGGATGCACGGGCCAAAGCTGTACGCAATTACCTAGTCAAAAATGGAATTGATAAAAAAAGAATAAGATATCTTGGCATGGCATATAAATATCCAACTGGAAAAGGTGATATGTTTGACCGAAGAGTTGAAATTGAAATAACTTCTATTGATTAAATTATCTATTTCTCCAAAAAAATGGAGTAAATAAAATCAATACTGTAAAGAGTTCCAGACGCCCAATAAGCATTAAAAAGCAAGACCACCACTTAGCTGCACTAGGCAAATCTGCATAATTATTAACTGGCCCTAAATTACCTAGAGCTGGTCCAACGTTCCCCAAAGTTGATGCCGCTCCACCTAAGGCTGTTTCAAAATTCAATCCAAGCCAAGAGAAAACTAAGGTTCCCACAATAAATGAAAGCATATACAAAATAAAAAATCCTAGAATATTAAAAACAATTGATTGTGGAATACCTTTTTTATTATACCGAACTGGCAAAACGGCATGTGGATGTAAGGTTCTCCTAAACTCAAGAACTCCATTTTTTATCATTATCAAGTGACGCATTATTTTAATACCCCCCGCTGTAGAACCTGCAGACCCACCTAAAAACATCAAACCGAAAAAGAAAATAGTTAGAAATGGAGTCCAAATTGTATAATCTGCAGAAACAAAACCGGTGGTGGTAACTATTGCAATAACTTGAAAAAGACTATGACGTATCACACTTTCTGCCTCACCCAAAACCAATGGATGCGCAATAGTCGATTTACTAAAATCTGTTTGAAAATACACCAACATCGACACAATTATGGTGAACCCAATAATTGCAAATGCATAGGCTTTAAATTCTTCGTCCCTGAAAATCTTCCTGAACTTTAGTTTAACTGCGAAATAGCTTAAAACAAAATTCATCCCAGCAAGGAACATAAAAAGGATAACAATGTATTGAATTAAAGGGTTATCATTCCAATATGCGAGACTTGCATTTTTTGTAGAAAATCCTCCCGTACTTAGTGTACTTAATGAATGATTTATAGCATCAAAGAAACTCATTCCTGCAAGTTTCAAAAGAATAGTTTCGGCAATTGTATACCCTACATAAATCAACCATAACCGTTTTGCAGTATCGGTAATACGTGGATGTAATTTATCGCCTCCAGGACCAGGCGCTTCTGCTGCAAACAACTGCATACCTCCAATTCCTAACAATGGCAAGATGGCTATTGCCAGTACAATAATACCCATCCCCCCAATCCAATGGGTTATACTTCGCCAAAACAAAACTCCTTTAGGAATACTTTCAATATCCTGTAAAATACTTGCCCCAGTTGTAGTATAACCACTCATTGTTTCAAAAAAAGCATTCGTAAAACTCGGGATCGCTTCAGTAAATAAATATGGCAAAGTACCAACCAAAGACATAAAGATCCAACCAAAAGTTACAATTACGTAACCTTCTCTTTTCTTAATTTCTTTTTTATGGTTTCTAGTGAAAACCATAATTAAACCACCTATGGCCAAGGCAACCAGTCCAGCAAGGGACATCTCTCCAGAAACTCCATCTTTATAAATAAAACTTACCAACGCTGCCAATAAAATAAAACCTCCATTTACAACTAATAGCAAACCCATTAGATGAAAGATTATCTTAAAATTAAGCTTGATAAATGAATTCATTAAATGAAAAGTTTTTCAACTTTATTTATAGACTGAGGCAAGCAACATACAACAACTCGATCTCCGGCAAGTATCTTAAAATCACCTAGAGCGATGATTCCTTCGTCATTTCTAATAACACCTCCAATAATAGCCGAACGCGGAAAATCAATATCCTTTATTGCTTTATTACAAACCTCAGACGTAGAGGAAACGATAAACTCTAGCAATTCGGCATTCATATTATTTAGCTTAGTCATTGCTACAACCTCACCCTTTCGAACATACCTAAAGATATTATTTGCCGCAAGTAACTTCTTGTTGATTAAAGTGTCAATACCAATTGAGTGGGATAACTGAAAATAATCCATATTTTCAACTAGCGCAATTGTTTTAAGTACACCTTTAGATTTGGCAACAAGACAAGACATTATATTGGTTTCACTATTTCCAGTTACAGAAATAAAAGCATCCATGTCCTCAATATTTTCCTCCTGTAATAATTCTACATTTCTACCGTCTCCGTTTATAACAAGACAACCTGGGATTTCGTCCGCTATCTCAAATGCCTTATCCTTATCTTTTTCAATCAGCTTTACCCGAAAGCTAGATTTACACAAGTCGGTTGCGGTTTTATGACCAATCTTACTACCTCCAAGAATCATTACATTTTTAATAACCTCATGTATTCTTCCAGTGAGTTTATAAATTTCATCTACTCCACTTGGAGTTGTAATAAAATAAACTCGATCCCCTTCTTTAAATTTTGTATCTCCTCTAGGAATCAACGTAAGCTGTGTTCCATAACGCTGTATAGCAATTGGCACACACTTTAGATTAATAAAAGAAGTTCCAACTTCACGTACCGTCTTTCCAACAAAAGTAGCGGTTCTAGATAAAATGAGACCTATCATAGTAAGCGCACCATCTTCAAACTGATAGGTATCTGTAAAAGCACTTTGATTGAGTAATAATTCAATCTCGTGAGCTGCTAGAGATTCTGGGGAAATCAACTCATCTATACCAAACTTGGTAAATCCAACCTCTTCTTTTTTATCAATAAACTCTGTATTAGAAATTCGTGCAATTGTTCGCTTGGCTCCAAGTTGTTTGGCAAGTACACAAACTGTAATATTGGTAGTTTCACTAGAGGTTACAGCAACGACCAAATCTGTACCATCTACCTTAGAATCTTTTAATACTGAAATAGATGTCGCATCACCACGCACAACACGTATATCCAAATGTGAATCTGCATAGGCGAGTGACCCTCGATTAGTATCTATTAGGGTTATGTCTTGAGACTCGAAAGAAAGGAGTTTTGCAAGATGAAATCCTACCTCACCGGCACCGGCAATAATAATTTTCATAAATATTCTTACGATAAAAGTAGCACAAAGGTATCGAATTTAAAATATATTGATATCTAATCCTTTGAATATCTATTTTAAATGTATTGACCGTATCAATAACAAAAAATATGTAGCTTTGCAGGCGCTAAATTCATGGAAAAAAAAATCACACCATATAAAGATTCATCACTTGGAAAGAAAAAACAAGTGGAACAGATGTTCGACACTATTTCCACCAATTATGATGGGCTCAATAGAGTGATTTCTTTAGGCACAGATCTAAAATGGCGTAAGAAAGTACTAAAAATGGTGTCTGAAAAGAATCCAGAAAGTATTTTAGATATTGCCACTGGAACCGGTGACTTAGCTATAAAGTTTGCTGAAAATACAAATGCTTCCAAAATTGTGGGCTTAGATCTTTCTGAAGGCATGCTTGCAATGGCCAAAAAAAAGGTGGTAGAAAATCCTAGTTTAGAAATGATTGATTTTATTCAGGGGGATTCTGAAGCCTTACCTTTTAACGACGATGCTTTTGATGTAATCACCGTTTCCTTCGGTATTCGCAACTTTGAAAACCTGGAAAAAGGTCTTTCAGAAATACTTAGAGTTTTAAAACCTAAAGGATTATTTGTAATATTAGAAACCTCTGTGCCAACTAAGACACCTTTCAAACAAGGCTATTATTTCCACACACGATGGGTACTCCCCCTGATTGGCAGACTGTTTTCGAAAGACAAAGTGGCTTATAGTTATTTAAGCGAAAGCGCCTCTGTTTTCCCACATGGAGAAAAACTCAACAATATTTTAAGTAAAATCGGGTTTATAGAAGTGGAAAATGAACCGCAAACCTTTGGTGTAGCAACCATTTATTCGGCTACCAAATAACTATGAAAAAATTACTTTTTATACTCTCAATCCTGCTGCTAACACAAAGTGCACACGCGCAATTTTTCAGTAAGGAACGTTTAGCAAACCTTGAGACTTTCGACAATCGATTCCTTACCTGGGGTTATTTTCTTGGGTTTAACAGCTATGATTATAATTTCGACTATATCGAAGAAAATGGAAATACAGAAACGGATGTAACTGTTGATGGAAAATCTGGTTTTAATGTAGGCCTAGTTGGTGATATGCGTATTAGTAACTATATCAACTTAAGACTGGAGCCGGGATTATATTTCACACAACGTAACTTAACTTTTCCCGGATTTGAAGAAGAAAAAGATGCTTTGAGAGAAGTTAAATCAACTTATATTCATATTCCATTGTTAGTGAAATTCTCCACTAAGCGGCTCAACAATATTAAGCCATTTATTGTGGCAGGTATTTCAACCTCATTAAACCTTTCTAGTAATCAAAAAAATCCAGATGACAACCTTCAAGGAGAGTTTAGGACCACCAATAGTACGGGTTACTATGAGCTTGGTTTTGGGATTGATTTTTACCTTTTCTACTTTAAATTTACCCCTTCAATTCGCGGAGTCTTTGCAACAAGTAACGAATTGATTAGTGACGATGATCCGCTAAGTCCCTGGACTGGTAATATTTCTAAAATGTCGTCTCGAGGAATGTTTGTGAATTTTACCTTTCAGTAGTTCTTCTACGGAATTCACTTAACATGATTGCTGTAGCTGTTGCAACATTGAGACTTTCAGTTTTTTGTGCAATTCCAAATTGAGGAATTGTAATTGTATGTGTAAACGTTTTAGCGATTTCTTCTGAAACACCGTTTGCTTCATTTCCCATTACAATTATTGCTTCTGAAGGCATTTCCGAAGCATAAATAGAGGTTCCATCTAAAACACCTCCATAAACTGGAAGTTGGGGATTAGACAAATACGAAACCAAATCAAGATATTGAACATCCACTCTAGCAATAGATCCCATCGTAGCCTGAATTACTTTTGGGTTGTAACAGTCCGCTGTATCCTTTGAACACACTAATTGCGTTACACCAAACCAATCACAAAGACGAATTATAGTGCCCAAATTTCCTGGATCTCTAATAGCATCTAGGGCTACTATTACCCCCTCGGAAGGAGTGATAGATTGCTTTGGAATTTCAAAAATAGCGAGCGATTTATTAGCTGTTTTAAGACTGCTAATTTTTTGTAGTTCTGTTTCAGTAACTGAAAAAATAGATTTTGAGTCAACTTGATCAATTTCAGAAGAATACAACGAGTGAAGTTTTAAACCAGCTTCTCGCAGCTCGGAAATAACTTTTGGGCCTTCAGCAATAAAAAGACCTTCCTTTTCTCGATACTTTTTTTGCTGTAAACTTGTTATAAGCTTTATTTGACTTTTGCTAACCAAAATATAGTATTTTTGATTGATTAAATTAATTCACTTGATTCGAACCCTCACAAAAATATCACTATTTTTAGGATTAGTTGTTTTACTGATCTCCTGTAATGCAGTAAAAAGAGTGGCCAACAATAAATTTCTCCTCACTAAAAACAAGATTATTGTTGATGGTGAAGAGATTAAGGATGAGGGTGTTTATAGTCAATTATATCAAAAGCCAAATCCTAAAATACCGCTAGTAGGCATTCCTATGGGGCTTTTTATCTACAATTTGGCAGATCCTGAGCCAGATTCTACATTCACAAAATGGTTGCATAAGAAACCTAAGAGAGAAGAAAGATGGACGCGACTTTTATCAAAAAAACAAGTTGATGAATTAGGGAATAGTTATGTGGGCTTAAATAAATGGTTAGAAAAATCTGGAAATGCACCCGTAGTTATCGATGAAGTTAAATCGAAAAAATCGTTAGAACGAATAAAACAGTGGTACGCAAAACGAGGCTGGTTTAACACTACAGGAAAATTTAAAGTAACATCAGATTCTGCCAAGAACAAGCGTGGGGCTGTATCATATACCATCTCGCGATTTCAACCCTATTTTATTGATTCAATTCAAGAGAAAATTAGTTCGCCAGTAGTTGATACTTTGTTTCAGAAAACAAAAAGTAAAAGCTTTATAAAAGAAGGTAAGCAATATGCTGCAGCCGATTTCAATAATGAACGTGACCGTCTCACCATTCAGCTTAGAAACTCTGGTTTGTTTTATTTTGACCAAGACTATATAGGATTTGAAGCAGATACAGTGAATACGGGTCATAAAGCGAATATTACTTATATAATTCCAGATCGTAAGATTACTCAAGGAGATTCTACCTACACTGAGCCATTTAAGGTTCATAAAATAAATGAGGTTCGAATTGTGACCGATTATTCATTTGCCAATCGAAATAAAGTATTTCAGGATTCGGCATCTTATAATGGATACACCCTTTTTAGCTATGAAAAATTAAAATTCAAGCCAAAAGCAATTACAAATACGATATCGATAACTCCAAATAATATTTTTAAAGACATTGATAGGACGCTAACATATAACCAAATAAGTGATCTGCGTATTTTCAAGTATCCCAATATAAGCTACCAACAAGACCCTAGAGATTCTACGGGTACGGGACTTATTTCAACTATTTTACTTACTCCACAGAAAAAATATACGCTGGATTTCAAATTTGACACCTACACTTCAACAATTCAACAAATTGGAATAGGGTTTAGTTCAACCTTTGTTATCCGTAATGTTTTTAGAAGAGCCGAAATACTAGAAATTTCTGGACGTGGAAGTGTTGGCTCTTCTAAAGATGCAGCAGACAATGAGAGTTTTTTCAATATTTCGGATGTAGGTGGAGACATCAAGCTGTCTTTTCCGAGGATTGTTTTTCCTTTAAAAACTAGCAATTTTATTCCTAAATATATGTCACCTGCAACCTCCATAAGCTTTGGAGTGAATGCACAAAACAATATAGGATTAGACCGGCAAAACTTTAATGGAATTTTCAGTTATCGATGGAAACCTTCAAAAATTAGAACCAATAAACTCGATCTAATTAACGTGCAATATGTAAAAAATCTAAACACCGAAAATTATTTCAACATATATAAAAATTCATTTGATCAAGTAAACAGTGTTGCCCAAGAAGTAGAGGATTTAAACCCTGGAGCTATAGATCCAAGTTATTACACCCTTAATGATAATAACACTCTTGAATTAACTATACCCGAAGGGGTTCAAAGTTTTTTAAGCGATGCCAGCAACAACGATTATTCACTTAGTGCTGAAGAACAGCAAACACTTTTGAGTGTTGTTGAAAGAGGAATACGGCTTACAGAAGACAACTTAATTTTTGCTACTAACTTTACTTGGACGCGTGATACTCGTGAAAATATTTTCGACAATAGTTTCTCAAGATTACGATTTAAAATTGAAAGCGCAGGTAACTTGTTATCTGGGATTGCAAATTTGGCTGGTCTTAAAAAAAATAACGATGGAAACTACAAAACTTTTGGTGTAGCCTTCTCTCAGTATTTAAAATTCGAAACAGACTACATTAAACACTGGGAGCTTAACGACAAAAATATATTTGCTATACGAGCTTTTGGAGGTGTTGCAATACCCTATGGAAATAGTAAAAGTATACCATTTACGAGAAGTTATTTTGCAGGTGGAGCAAACGATAATAGAGGGTGGCGAGCGTATGATCTTGGCCCAGGAAGTAGCGGAAGTATTCTAGATTTTAATGAGGCAAATTTAAAACTGGCCTTCAATGCTGAATACAGGTATACAATTCTAGGTGATTTTAAAGGCGCTTTCTTTATTGACACTGGAAACATATGGAATGTGGCAGATGATATTGACGATGAGAAATCTAGCTTCACGAGTTTAAGTGACCTTAAAGAAATAGCGATTGCTTCTGGACTTGGACTGAGATATGATTTTGGCTTTTTTGTGTTCAGATTTGACGTTGGTTTTAAAACTTATAATCCAGCGTTGGAAGAAGGTGCTCGATGGTTTAAAGAGTATAATTTTAGTAAAGCTGTGTACAACATAGGGATTAACTATCCCTTCTAAACCGTTTAAATTTGTTATTTTTGTCACTGTACTTTGTAATATATTATTAAACCAAAGCACAATTTAAAACCACCCTGCATTTAAGTTAAGGGATAAAACCTAATTAAGGAGTTTATGAGTCATACTATTAAATCTGGTGTAGCAACAGGTAAAGAAATTCAAAAAATACATCAATATGCGAAAGATAAAGGTTTCGCTATGCCTGCGGTTAATGTAACAGGGTCAAGCACTGTTAATACGGTAATGGAGACAGCCGCTGCATTAAACTCACCAGTTATTATTCAATTCTCAAATGGAGGGTGCTTATTTAATGCAGGTAAAGGTCTTTCTAATGAAAATGAAAGAGCTGCGATTGCAGGAGGAATTGCTGGAGCAAAACACGTGCATCAATTAGCGGAAATTTATGGTGCGACCGTAATACTTCATACAGACCATTGTGCAAAAAAATTATTGCCTTGGATTGATGGATTATTAGACGCTGGAGAAATTCATTTTAAAGAAACAGGAAAACCACTGTATAGTTCTCATATGATTGATCTTTCAGAAGAACCAATTGAAGAGAATATTGAAATTTGTAAAAAATACCTTAGTCGTATGAGCAAGATAGGTATGACGTTGGAAATCGAACTTGGTATTACAGGTGGTGAAGAAGATGGAGTTGATAATACCGATGTAGACTCATCAAAATTATATACACAACCAGAGGAAGTTGCTTATGCCTATGAGGAACTTTCCAAAATTAGTGACCAGTTTACAATTGCTGCTGCCTTTGGAAATGTGCACGGAGTATATAAACCAGGAAATGTAAAATTGACACCCATTATTCTGAAAAATTCACAAGACTACGTTCAAAAAAAATATGGAACAGGTCACAATCCAATAGACTTTGTATTTCATGGTGGAAGTGGCTCTACTTTAGAAGAAATTAGAGAAGCTATAGGCTATGGTGTGATAAAAATGAACATTGATACAGATTTACAATTTGCATTTACTGAAGGTGTTCGTGATTATATAGTCGACAAGGTGGAATATCTACGAGCTCAAATAGGAAATCCTGAAGGAGACGATATTCCAAACAAAAAATATTACGATCCCAGAAAATGGTTGCGCGAAGGCGAATTAACTTTCAAAGCACGTTTGGAACAAGCTTTCAAAGACCTTAATAATGTGAACACTTTATAAAATGAGTTTTATTAATGAAAATAAAAACTCCCCTAACCTCTCAAGATATGGCTTGGTTTAAAAGAACAAAAAAAGGAATTCAAACTGCTACCGAAGACAAAAAAGATGTCCCGAAGGGATTGTGGTATAAATCTCCCACTGGTAAAGTTGTGGATTCGGAGCAACTCGAAAAAAACTTTTACGTTAGTCCAGAAGATGGGTATCACGTTAGGATTGGAAGTAGAGAATACTTTGAAATCCTTTTTGACGACAATAAATTTAAAGAATTAGACAAAAACCTTACGTCTAAAGATCCTCTAAAATTTGTAGACAGTAAAAAGTATATAGATCGACTTAAAGATGCTACGGAAAAAACAGGCCTGAAAGACGCAGTTCGGACAGGAGTTGGAAAATCAATGGGAGAAGAGTTGGTGGTTGCCTGTATGGATTTTAGCTTTATTGGAGGGTCTATGGGAAGTGTTGTAGGAGAAAAAATAGCCCGTGCTGCTGCCTATTCTTTAAAACACAATATACCTTTCTTGATGATCTCAAAAAGTGGTGGAGCACGTATGATGGAGGCCGCCTTATCTCTAATGCAATTGGCCAAAACAAGTGCTATGTTAGCAAAATTGGCGGATGCAGGAATTCCGTATATTTCGCTATGTACCGACCCTACCACTGGAGGGACAACAGCATCTTTTGCAATGTTGGGAGATATTAATATTAGCGAACCTGGGGCGTTAATAGGATTTGCGGGACCTCGTGTTGTTCGAGATACTACCGGAAAAGAGTTACCTGATGGATTTCAAACGGCAGAATTTGTACTTGAACACGGATTCTTAGATTTTATAAGCCATCGAAAACACCTAAAACAAAAAATTAATCTATATTTAGATTTGGTATTAAATCGCCCTTTAAGAAAAAAGGCAGTATAAAAAAGATCCGCCAATGGCGGATCTTTTTTTATATATACATTCTTAATTCCCCAGAATTATGGGATATACCGTCCCATCATAAGTAAAGGTTGCCAAATTATCGCAAGTGCCATTTCCCCAATCTATTTCGCCTGATAAGTCACCCTGTTCTACAAGTAGTTTTCCACTCACCAAATACATACAGGACATTTTTCTAACCAAAACTTGTGTAACCACTCCGCTTCGGTTAAAGCCATTGGTAAAAGTGGTATCCCAATTACCTGTAACTTCATAAACATTATCTGTCCAAGTACCACTTCCAACTCCCTCAGTCCATTCTACGATTCGTAAACCTTCCCTGGTTGCGGTTATATCAGTATTCGGAAAGCTAACATAAATTAATTCATTAACCGTTGATTGTGGATTTCCAGCACTATTTGCAATTTCTCTGAAAATTTCTCCTCCACCTGAAACACCATTTCCATTATAAATATAATTTTCAAAAGAATAATTGATTGTTCGTGTTCCGCCTACGATTGCTCCAAATTCCAAATTAATCTTCCCTGAAACAATGGCGCCGTTGTTAAGTTCACAAGAATCACCAAAGTCCAAGACAATGGTACCTCCGTTTCCATTTGTGGTTATAGTAATTGTGGTACAAGACGGAAAAAATGATGCGGTTCTAAGGGGATTTGGCTCGCCTGCATTCTCTTCATAACCATTCTCCATAATATTCAATGTGCCTTCGGCTATATTATCTGCTAATGCAGCCTTTGTAGTATTCTCAGTGGAAAGAGTTGGAGTTTCTGTTTCCTGATTGTCGACTTGACAGCTCATAAAAATCATTGTGATGGTAGCACAAAATACGATGGTAATTTTTGAAAGGATGTTTTTCATAAGTCTATAATATTTAGGTTTATATGACTAATAGAACGGAAAAAGGCTTAATTCAGTATAATTTATTGTTAATTTAGAAGGAAAAGGAATTAATATATTAGTTAGATTTTGTACTTTTGCCGCTTGATTATCAAAGAGGTAGTCAGTACATAAAAATCATTTAAATAATATTGGAATGTATTTAGCACCAGAAGAAAAAGCAAAAATTTTTAAAAAACACGGTAAAAGTGTTACAGACACAGGTTCTGCTGAAGGACAAATTGCATTGTTCACTTACAGAATTGAACATTTAACAGGTCACCTTAAGGCGAATCACAAAGATTACAACACTGAAAGATCTTTGGTTAAATTAGTAGGTAAGCGTCGTTCTTTATTGGATTATTTAATGAAGAAAGACATTATGAGATATCGTGCTATAGTAAAAGAATTAGGATTACGTAAGTAATTGTTTATACTGGGGGCTTTTTGCCCCCATATTTTTTCAGAATTATTTATTCTGAAACACATAGAAAAGCTACCCTTAGGTTTTTCATTGGTCACCACAACAACACAACAACACTGTAGTCGATCATCGATTACTGACCAATTTATTAACTCCATTGTCGTTCCAGTATTATAATAAGGAACAAGTGGAAAAAGAAAAACAAATGATACCTAAAGTATTTAGAGAGGTCATTGACCTTGGTGATGGTAGAGAGATCTCTATCGAAACCGGAAAATTAGCAAAACAAGCCCATGGCTCTGTTGTTGTTCAATCTGGAAAATGTATGTTGCTTTGTACGGTAGTTTCAAACTACGAACAAAAAGACTTAGATTTTCTTCCTTTAACGGTAGATTACCGTGAAAAATTTGCAGCTTCAGGACGTTACCCAGGTGGTTTCTTCAAAAGAGAAGCAAGACCAAGTGACGGCGAAGTATTAACGATGCGCTTAGTGGATCGTGTATTACGTCCGTTATTCCCAAAAGATTATCACTCTGAAACTCAAGTGATGATCCAATTAATGTCACACGATGACGATGTAATGCCAGATGCAATGGCAGGATTAGCAGCATCTGCTGCTATTCAATTATCTGATTTTCCTTTCGAATGTGCTATTTCTGAAGCCAGAGTAGGACGTGTAAATGGTGAATTCGTAATCAACCCAACAAGAGCACAATTGGCAGAATCTGACATCGATATGATGATTGGAGCCTCTGCAGATTCTGTAATGATGGTTGAAGGTGAAATGGATGAAATTTCTGAAGAAGAAATGGCAGATGCTATCAAATTTGCGCACGAAGCTATTAAAGTACAATGTGCAGCTCAATTGAGACTAGCGGAAGCTTTTGGAAAAAAAGAAGTGCGTGAGTACCCAGCCGAACGCGAAGATGCTGATCTTGAGAAAAAGGTGTACGATATGGCATACGATAAAGTATATGCTATCGCACAAGCTGGTTCTGCAAAGCACGAACGTAGTGCTGCATTTAGCGAAATAAAAGAAGGAATTAAAGCTACTTTTTCTGAAGAAGAATTGGAAGATTACGGTGGAATGGTTTCTAAATACTACCGTAAAGCAGAAAAATCGGCAATTAGAGATTTGACCTTAAATGAAGGATTAAGGCTCGATGGTCGTAAGACTACTGAGGTGAGAGACATTTGGTGTGAGATTGATTATTTACCATCTGTACACGGTTCTGCAATCTTCACACGTGGAGAAACACAGGCATTAGCTACAGTAACTCTGGGAACATCTAGAGATGCAAATAAAATCGATATGCCATCGTTTGAAGGAGAAGAGAATTTCTACCTTCACTATAATTTCCCTCCTTTCTGTACAGGTGAAGCAAGACCTATTCGTGGAACTTCACGTCGTGAAGTAGGACACGGTAACCTTGCGCAGCGTGGATTAAAAGGAATGGTGCCAGATGATTGTCCTTACACGGTGCGTGTAGTTTCTGAAGTTTTAGAATCTAACGGTTCTTCTTCTATGGCAACTGTTTGTGCTGGAACAATGGCAATGATGGATGCTGGTATACAAATGACAAAGCCAGTTTCTGGTATTGCAATGGGACTTATTTCTGATGCAGATTCTGGAAAGTATGCAGTACTTTCTGACATTCTTGGTGATGAAGATCACTTAGGAGATATGGACTTTAAAGTAACTGGAACGGCAGACGGAATTACGGCTTGCCAGATGGACATTAAAGTGAAAGGCCTTTCTTATGAGATTCTTGTAAATGCATTACAACAAGCACGTGCAGGTCGTCTTCATATCCTTGAAAAATTAGTAGAAGCTATTCCTGCTCCTAGAGCCGATGTAAAAGATTACGCTCCTAAAATGGTTTCTGTTCGTATTCCGAATGAATTCATTGGTGCATTAATTGGACCAGGTGGAAAAGTGATTCAAGAGCTTCAAAAAGAAACTGGATGTACAATCGTTATTAACGAAGATCCAGTTACTGAAGAAGGTATTGTTGAAATATTAGGAACTGGACAGGAAGGAATCGATGCTGTTTTAGCAAAAATAGATTCTATTACATTTAAACCAGAAGTTGGATCTGTATATGAAGTAAAAGTAATCAAGATGTTAGATTTTGGTGCTGTTGTTGAATATACAGAGGCTCCAGGAAACGAAGTGTTATTACACGTTTCTGAATTGGCTTGGGAACGTACTGAAAATGTTAGTGATGTAGTAAACATGGGTGACGTTTTTGATGTGAAGTACTTTGGTATTGATAAGCGTACGAGAAAAGAAAAAGTTTCTCGTAAAGCGATTATGCCAAAACCCGAAGGGTATGTAGCTCCTCCAAAAAGAGAAGACAGAGGTGGTCGTGACAATAAAGGTAGAGATAATCGTGGACGTGATAACAGACGTGACGATAGAAAAAGAGACTAGTTAATCACTATTTTCTTAATACAATTAAAAACGCCTTTCATCACTGAAAGGCGTTTTTTTATACACTAAGTTTATTTTTTAATGCCAAACAACACATTTATTTTTTCAAATTCAATTTTAAATTTTCAATGACATCATCTGTACTATTCATCAGCTCGCCAGTAAAATTTTTCTTCTCTCATTGAAAGTATTCACTATCCTCAAATGCCATTCTTACTTTAATCAATTTCCTAAAAACACAAAAAAATGTAACTTTTTGTAACTTTTTTAAACATTGTTACGTATAATTATATACACAACACAATTTAAACACTCTTATCCTAACATGAGACAACTCAAAATTACCAAGCAGGTTACCAATCGAGAAACCGCTTCCTTAGACAAGTATTTACAGGAAATTGGAAAAGTTGACTTAATTACCGCAGACGAAGAAGTAGAATTGGCACAACGTATAAAAGCGGGTGATCAAATCGCTTTGGAAAAATTGACCAAGGCAAATTTACGTTTCGTTGTTTCGGTAGCAAAGCAATATCAAAATCAGGGGTTAACATTACCAGATCTTATTAATGAAGGAAATCTGGGATTAATTAAAGCCGCACAACGTTTTGATGAAACACGTGGTTTTAAATTTATCTCTTATGCAGTTTGGTGGATTCGTCAATCGATACTACAAGCGCTTGCTGAGCAGTCCCGTATTGTTCGATTACCATTAAACAAAATTGGTAGTATCAATAAAATTAATAAAATGTATGCTTTCTTAGAACAGGCAAATGAACGTCCACCTTCGGCTGAAGAAATAGCAAAGGAACTGGATATGACTATAAATGACGTGAAAGAGTCTATGAAAAACTCTGGACGTCATGTCTCAATGGATGCACCATTAGTTGAAGGTGAAGACTCAAACTTATATGATGTTTTACGAAGTGGAGAATCACCAAATCCGGACCGTGTATTATTGCACGAATCATTGCGTACTGAAATTGAACGCGCATTAGAAACACTTACACCAAGAGAAGCAGATGTTATTCGTCTGTATTTTGGCCTTGGAGATCAACATCCAATGACACTTGAAGAAATTGGAGAAACTTTCGATCTTACTCGCGAACGTGTTCGACAGATTAAGGAAAAAGCAATTCGTAGACTAAAACACACTTCTAGAAGTAAAATATTAATGACATACTTGGGTTAGACCCAATAACAGTAACAAACAGTACTTTTCCTGCTTGCAGGAATCTCATACTGTTCGTTTTTTGATTGATGAATGAATCTCCGGCTGATTACCGGAGATTTTTCATTTTATAGATTTAACTACTAATCGGAGCCATAAAATCTCTAAACGAAAAGTAATTCCTACCTTTGCAAAAACCTTTATCATGAACCAAACTATTATAGCACCTTCAATTTTAGCAGCAGATTTTGCCAACCTACAAAGAGATATAGAAATGGTAAACAATAGTGAGGCAGATTGGTTTCATATCGATATTATGGATGGGGTTTTTGTTCCGAATATATCCTTTGGAATGCCCGTTCTAAAAGCTATTTCAAAACACGCAAAAAAGACTATCGACGTTCACCTTATGATCGTTGAGCCAGACCGTTATATTAAAACATTTGCAGAATTAGGTTCAGACATCCTTACTGTACACTACGAAGCTTGTACACATTTGCATAGAACATTACAAGCTATCAAGGCTGAAGGGATGAAAGCAGGTGTGGCTTTAAATCCGCACACAAGCGTATCGCTATTAGAAGACGTAATTCAAGACATTGACCTCGTTTGCTTAATGAGTGTTAATCCAGGTTTTGGAGGTCAGAGCTTTATTGAAAACACCTATAGCAAAGTGAAACAACTGAAAAAGCTAATAGATTCGAAAGGAACCTCCACTAAAACTGAAATTGATGGAGGCGTAACTAATAAAAATGCAAAAAAGCTTGCAGAAGCAGGTGCCGATGTTCTCGTTGCGGGAAGTTATGTTTTTGGAGCGAACAATCCAACTCAAACAATTAAAGACCTAAAGTCACTCTTGAAGTAGCTTTCTAAAGTAAATTCTTATAATATTTTACCCCTCTTTTATTCAAGAATTGAATTTCTAGTCCTATACTTGTCTATGGAATCATCATTCGATACCTGGACCTCGATATTTTTGCTTGCAGTAGCTATGGGATTTTTTCTATTTGTGATACTAATTACCGATAGAAACAAAAAGAATTATCCAATAGCTTTCTTGGTTTTGGCCTTTTCACTAATACTTTTCCAATATGTGCTTTTTTGGACTAGGTACGAAGTTCAACTACCCTATTTTATATTACTCCCTCCACTTTGTTATTACGTGACTGGCCCTCTTCTATACCTCTATTTTCTGAATCTATACAAGAGAAAAGTTAATTTTAATTATGTACTGCATTTCTTTCCGGCGTTAGTGATTCTAATTCCAAATACTGTACTCTTTCTAAAGACGCTTGGCCTTTATGAAATGACCGCCAAAATTCCATTTTTATACTTGGCGCAGCAGCATTGGTTTATTGCGGCTCATATGACCGCTTATATTCTTATAATTTGTTGGCTAGTTTTTAAAAATAAAGCTACACAAACAGAATATACTAAAGTTCGAACCAAATGGTCCAAAGCCTTAATAAGCTTGTATTCACTATTCGTATTATCCTATATTTCTTATTATGTGCTCGTTAATTTTGAGTTTTTTAATAGTCAGTGGGATTATATGATCTCAATTACAATGAGCCTTTCAATTTATACTATTGGATATTTTATTTTTAAACAACCTAAGGTCTTCGATGGTGAATTTTTTGCCAATCTATTCCTCCCAATTAAAAACAAGAATGAATCCTTAGAAACATCGCTGTTAAATGAATTTTACGAGCATCTTACCAACTATATGGCAAAAGAAAAGCCCTTTGTTGACAATGAACTTCGACTGGTAAACCTTGCCGACAAAGTGGGATTCTCTACGCACCTGCTATCGAAAATAATTAATGAAAAAGCGGGAAAAAACTTTAACTCTTTTATCAACGAATACCGCCTTGAAGAAGCGGAAAAGTTATTGATTTCCGAAGAAGATTTCCATATAAAAAACATTTATTACAATGTTGGGTTTAACAACAAAGTGACTTTTTACAATGCTTTTAAAAACAAGTACCACTGCACACCTTCAGAATTTAAAAGAAAAAACAACTTGTCTTCCTAGATATAAAATTGGTTTCATATTATAATTATGAACCCTTTTCCTGAGCGTAATTTGGATATTTAGATTAATTAAAACTAAAAAATTATTATTATGAAAAATCTAAACTCATTAATAACACGCTTCCTGTTATTCTTTACAACTGCTCTATTTGCACAAAATCTTACAATCTATGTTAGTGATGCTGCAAATTTCACTAGTGGTGAATTTAAGATCGTAAAGTTTGACGAAAACGGAGAGAACGCAGAAGTATTTATAAGTACTGAACTCGCCTGGCCACAGGATATTTTATTCTTAGAAGACCAAAACGTGGTTCTAATTTCAAATCTAAATAGTGGCAAGATTACAAAATACGATTCTTCCACTGGTGTTTTCATCGACGACTTTGCTAGTGGAATTGCAGGTCCAACAAGAATGAAAATCGGCGCCGATGGCTACATCTATGTTTTACAATGGTCTGCAAACACCAAGGTATTGCGTTATGACCAAGACGGAACTTTTATAGATGAATTTACAAACACTAATATGAATCAAAGTATTGGTTTGGACTGGGATGACAGCGGCAATCTTTATGTTTCCTCTTTTAATGGGGCTCATATTTATAAATTCGACACTACAGGAGCAAGTCAGGGAATATTTATTGACAGCAATTTATCTGGCCCTACCAATGTTAAAATTGATGATGGTGTAATACATGTGCTCGACTGGAACACAGGAAAACTTGTGAGGTTTAACGTAAGTGACGGATCCTATATCGACGACTTTATTACAGGATTAACAAACCCTGAAGGTATTGATAGACTACCAAATGGAAACTTTCTTATTGGTGATAATGGCACCAACTCAGTTCGGGAATTTGATAACGGCGGAAATGACCAAGGAGAATATACTATTGGCGGTGGACTTATTACACCAAATGCTGTTGTATTAAGAGATGAAACCCTTGCTATTGAAGAATTTGAGAGCAATAAAGTGTTTGTAACACCCACTGTTGGAAACCGTTTCACGTTAAACCAATCGGTAATTTCTGAATACGAAGCATTAAACATCTACAATGTTTCGGGCGTAATTATTGACACTATAGACACAAGGAATAGCTCCATTTGGAATGCTTCAAAGTATTCGGAAGGACTCTATTTTATTTCAGTAACAAAGGGTGGTAAAAAAGCCACCCAAAAAATAGTAATCAAAAACTAAATATAAAACGAATAACCCACAGTTCGTTCTGGTCTTGTAGTTGTTTAGTAAAAAGGGCTTTTTTCTTAAAGGAAATGAGCCTTTTTCAATATCCGGCAAAGGTAAAATTGAGCAACTTTTGTGTATGGCCGTATAACTTTGGAAAATGCGTTTTAAAATCCAGAGGGGACTCAATAAAATATTCGGCCAAAACCGCCATAAACTCATATTGATTGGTAAAGGCATAGGCCCGAAAATACTGGGTTTCATCCAGCTTTTTCTTCACCTCTTGATCTGTAAGTTGTACTAATATATTCTGAAACTGTTTCGCAAATCGGACCGCGTCAATATCTTTACTTTGTCTGGCCTCCAATTGCATTGCGTGCATAAACTCGTGAATTCCTAAGTTTATGTTATCATCGGTTATCTTATATCCTTCTTCAAAATCCTTCCAAGACAAAACCAAGGCCTTCTCACGAGGGTTAAATTCTCCTTTATGGTAATCGTCATTTATAGCGCTATAAAACTCCTTAGGGTACACCAAAATGAATTCAATGAGGCCGTATTCGTAGTTTTTTCGCCCAAAACTAAGCATACAACCAGCCGAAGCAATAAGAACTTTCATACGCTCTGTAACCGTAAGTCCGTCCCTTCCAATGAATTTTTTTTCCGAAATAAAAGTAGCTACGCGATGCCGAAACTGTTTCTTATGTTTTTCTGAAAGCTTTTTATAAAAAGAAAAATCCTTCTCTAAAACTGCCGCTTGCTCCTTAGTGAGTTTTTTATACACCACATAATGTCTGAACAAGGGCTTATTAAAAGTATTGGCATACCAGTTCTCAAATACTCTAAATAGAAAGAAAGCAAAGCCCAACAGCACTATGGCATAGGCATAAGGTGCCATCCAGGCAATATCGTCACTAGGTTGTAAAAGTAACATCATTCAAATTTGGGATTCGTAAGATAGCAAATTTTGGCAAAACCGTTATTACACTGTAAACTAACGTCTTACCCGACTCTTTTAGTATCCCTTCTATTTGCGCTTTCTGTTAAATTAATTTCTATTCAGAATACTTAAAATGTACCAAAAAAGTAACATTAATGAAGCAAAGAGTCCTAATGAAGCTGCTACATATTGGTCCTCACTATATTTATGGACCATATTTGAAGTCTGATAAAGAATGGACCCAGATGCAAGAACCACCATCCCAACGCTAAACCACAGTCCTAGATTGAAGCCAAAAAGCACGCCGGCAATTATTAGTCCCAAGGCAATAAAAAATCCCACTGCGAGTATTGATTTCAAAAAGGAAAAGTCCTTTTTGGTTAAGAGTACGATAGCAGAAAGTCCCGAGAAAAGTGAAAGTGTAAGAATTGCTGCCTGATTCAAAATATCGAATCCGCCATCATCTGCAATCATCATTGCCATAAAGATTAAGGGAATAAATATAAAGGCCTCTGCAACAACATATAGTAACAAGGCCAAATACTGCTTGTTCCTATCGTGACTGGTCAATGCCATTTTATCTGCATAACTTGTTACCAGCATAAAACCTCCTAACATTACTAGCCACAACCATCCTTGTGTAAGTGAAAGTGCAAATTCGAGCAATGGCGGTATCTGAAAGAATAATGTTTCAACCAAGACAAACAATAAAACCGCATAGGCCAAATGTGTGTAGGTCTTTCTATAAAAAGCGGCCTTTTTATCTGTAGTTAATTCATTTATAAATATATGTTGAGGCGGTTGCTGTAATTCTTCCATAATTTGCTGTGTTTCGTTTTTAATACAATTGAAACTGTCCTTATTTTGAACTGTCTCCTTTGAAGTTCTGACTGTCATTTTTAAATAATACATTAAAAGTGGTCAAGCTTCCATAACAACGCGTTATGTATTGCTGAAGATCCACCTTGTCCTGTTCTTCTAAAGTTTTACTGGCGTTTATCTTTTGCTCCATCACTCTCAACCGATCTCGAAGCATCACTATTTTGTGAAAAAAAGTATCGATAGGCACTTCTTTATTAGACAGGTTGGTATCCTTAGGTTCCAATATCATTTTACCACCCTTGTACTTCTCGGCGATCGGAACAATTTCACTCACATCGCTCCATTTTTTAAGAATTGCTTTTAGACTGCTTTCCACTTCATAAAAACTTACGGCATCCACCTCGTCTTCTGCAGCTTCGATTACTTCAAAATCTGCATCAACATCTATGGTTTCGAGTCCGTTATCAATAAAAGTTACCCAATACATTTTGGAGGTAACATTGGTCACGACACCCTTACCATATTCTGAATGATTAATTCGTGAGCCAATTCCTAAAATCTTATTCATAGTGTACTATTTTTTATAAAGTAAAAATAAGGTTTTTAGGATTTCTGGAACAGCACTAGCCCCGAAATTTAATTCTAGTAACCAACTTAGCCATTTAGGTTAACAAAGCAGTTAATTAGGCTTCAGATTATATTTAGGTTCGTTTATTCAACGTTTAATTTGACTAATACCAATGTTTAACTGACGTATGGGTTGCTCTATTCACGCTATAACCATACTATAACCACGCTATAACCACGCTATAACCTATGCTTTTGTATGGCTAGTACATTTTTCCAACCTTCTTAGTACTAAAAAAGGAAAATGATTTTTAAGGTTGTCTTGAATTGGTGCAACCGAGATGGTTTTAGGTGTTTTGTAATCGAAAACATTCATTAACCAACGGCGCCGGTCATTTTTGTTATGCGTTGTTGTGCAACGTTTTAACGCTACTATTTTAAGTCATCAGAAAAATGACCTCCAAGTTTTCCTTTCGAAAATTTTGCTTTATTGAAATCTGATGATTCTCCTTTCGGTATTGTTAAGCTTGTCCATTGATCTCCTTTAATCATTCGACCGATATATACAATTTGTCCTATGTGATAAGAATAGTGAGCAAATTGTCGATTGATTGCCTCCACAATGGAATGACTTTGATTTCTAATGTACACTTTGGTTTCAAAATTCGCTCTATTAACAGAATCTAATGCATTAAATAAACATTTCCAACCATCATTCCATTTAACTAATAGCTCGTCCTTAGAACTAATCTCTGACTCAAATTCCAAATCCCGATTGCGCCATTCTTTTTCACCATCTGATATCAGAAAATCCGTCCAACGCGATTTCATATTTCCCCACAAATGGTTGACAATTATTGCAATTGAATTTGATTCTTCGTTAAATTGCCAGAATACATCTTTTTCATCGAGCTGATCGAACGTTCGCTCACCGACAGATTTGTAATATTCAAATTGTTTTTTAATACTATTAAGATATTCTAATTCCACTCTTGTTTTTTTTAAAGTTTTGCAAACGGGTTTGTATAACGAAAGTGGCGATTGCGGCTAGATTCGGACAGGCAGATCCGCCTTTGGCGGATCTGCCTGTCCGAAGCCTTGGCGAAGGATGAGCGTGAGAATCAGAAGTAGTCGGCAAAGTCGTTAGTTCGTTTTTGTCGGAATTAAAGATAGTTAATTATTTGTACGAAATTTAATGCATCGAAAATCTAAGACATTTGCGTTATGCGATGTTGCCAACAGTTTTTATCGGTTGAATAAAGTTAAATAGTGAATCGCAAAAATCAATCTGTAGTTTTTATCAGATAGGTCAACATCTTTTATTCGATATGAAAATTCAGAAGCTACTGAAGGATTTATATCGTGAGCTGAAGAAAATTTGTCGGCATAATTCTCAATAAAATCATTCGATTCTCCAATGTGTTTTAAATAAACTAAATATTCGCTTTCTGCATCAATATTATAATTACCAGAATTCCCAAGTGAATTATCATATCTCCACCAAATTTTAGAAAACACGCTTAAGTTCATTACTTGGACGCCTAATTTGTCCATTCCGTTTAATATTGGAAATGTATAATTTTCTGTGTCTTTTAAATAATTTTTATAATTTTCCTCAACTGAACCTGCTTTATATTTGGAAGCAAGTATTGAATCAAATTCCGAAACCATCCAATTCAGTTCCTTGACTTCTGAATCAGTAAATATTTTGTTCGGATTTTCAATTTCGGCTTGTTGTTCACAAGCTGATAAAATTGCTAGAAATATTAATAGAATCGTTTTTTTCAAAATTGTTGGCAACGGATTATACGAATACTAAATGTACGTATATCCCTCAAAAGTTTCCGGATAGCATTGGTTTTTTTGTTAATCGTATCTTATGCAAATACTAAGTCAAAAACATCAAACGAAACAAAGCTAGGGATTAGCTCTCTTCGTTCGCTCTTCCCTTAGCAAATACTAAGTGGGCAACACTAAATGAAAAACGATTAAGGATTACTTCGTTTCACTCAGTGATCCCTCAAAGCTCCACTTTGAAAATAAAAAAACTGCACTAATAAATTCAAGCGAGCTTGATTTAACGTGCAGTTTTTTTTTATTCGTGACCGCGGAGGGATTCAAACCCCCAACCCTCAGAGCCGAAATCTGATGCGCTATTCAGTTGCGCCACGCGGCCATATTATATTACTTTTTCTCCATCTTCTCCCTGCTGCACTTTTTAAATACTTTTCTCTATTTCGAGCTTCTTGTATTGTCACACAATCTTCTTTATGAACAACTATCCAAGGCACGAAAGCCTTTGTTGATTGGTTCAATCCATTATTATGCTGAAATAATCGTTTTTCAACATTTTGAGAGATCCCGACATAGCTTCTATCGAAATCTACACTATATAGTACGTATACAAAGTACATAGTTCTATATTTTTTACATCAATTATTTGATGCGCCCCGCCCGAACGGACCTAACGTCAGTTCGGTACGGGCGGGTATTCAGTTGCGCCCACCTGAATTACTTCAGTCGGGCAGGCCACGCGGCCATGCTATTATGAAAGTCTCGCTTTCACAACCGTAGAAATGGTTTTTCCATCGGCTTTACCAGCCAATTGACCATTTGCCATTCCCATTACTTTTCCCATATCTTTCATAGAAGCCGCTCCAGTTTGTGCAATTATTGCATCCACAACCTTAGCTACCTCTTCTTCGCTCAATTGAGCGGGTAAAAATTGTTCTATAATGGCTGCTTGAGCTAACTCGGGAGCCGCCAAATCTTCTCTACCTTGCTTCTTATAAATTACGGCGCTATCCTTGCGTTGCTTTACTTGTTTCTGTAAAATTTTTAACTCTACTTCTTCAGAAATTTCTGCTTTTACACCGCTCTCAGTTTGCGCCAACAATAAGGCAGACTTCACAGCTCTTAGGGCTTCCAAGGCCTGACTATCCTTAGCTTTCATTGCGATTTTCATCGCGTCCATTACCTGCTGTTGTAAACTCATAATTTTAATTTAGTGAGTGCAAATATACATATTAAAAGACGATTGTAGAAGTGGAAATTGTACTTAAAACAAAACCCGAATGCCAATTCTCAGCATTCGGGTTTCAAAGTATAAAAAGAATTAACTAATCTACATTATCATGTAAAAATGAGTTGTTCTTGCGCAAGTCAATATCGTCATCATCTGTATTTACAGAAGTACGCGAAATATTAGATTCGTTAGCTGTGGAATCATCTAGTTCAATCCCCATACGCTTATAGGCAGGCTCCTTTTCAATATCATCAATCTTTGAAGCACTGTTTCTAAACTTATAATTAAATTCTTTCATCTTTCTTTTACGCTCTTCAGTCCGATCACTTAGCAACTTTGAGATAGGAGTATTTAATGGATCTGCAGGTTCTGAGTCCTCTTTTTCTGGTTTTGCTGGCGTTTCAATTGTCTTTCTTTCAAAAACAACTTCCTCTTCTTCAACCAAAGTTCCAACCTTCACAGGTTTTGCGTCGGTTAAACGATTCTCCATTTCCTGATAATCGTCCAAGCTATAACGCTTAATTCCCTCATCACTTATTTCTGTAACAGGAACTACCTCTACATGATCATTAACTTCAATTTCTTCAACATTAGAAGTTATCATCTCTTCAGCTTCCTCTATGGGTTGTGACTTTTTCTTTTCTGAAGCTGCATTTACAGGAAGATCGAACATTAGCATCTGTTCTTCTTCTTGTTCAATATTCTCTGTATCTAATTCGGGTGTTACTTTTTGTTTTATTTCAGAAATAATAAACTCCTCTTCTACTCTCTTTTCAATTTTTTCTGAAGGCATATTGGTTCTAGGCTTCACAATTTCGAAGTCATTTACGTCAATCTCATTGATTACAACCTGCGCAAACTCAGCCAAATGATGGATATCTACTTTTTCAGAAATAACATCTATGTTTTTTATCAATTCTGAAGTTTCAATATATCCTTCAAAAGGAATCTCCTTTGAAGGCGTTTCTTCCTCTTCATCAAACAAACTGTGTTTAATAATTGGCTCTACTACCGCAACCTCAACCGGCGGAGTATTAGTCTTTGTAGTTTCCTTACTTGGTGTTAAATCATGTACAGCACGTTGCTCATCTTCCAAGGTGTGGATTATTTTCTTAGCCTCGGTATTAACTATTTCATTTTGCTGCTCAACATTAAATCCAGTTGCGATTACAGTAATTGCAATTGCTCCTTCCAATGATTCGTCTTCACCAACCCCCATAATAATATTAGCACTATGACCCGCTTCAGACTGAATATAATCACTAATTGCTCCTATCTCATCAATGGTAATTTCTTCATTACCCGAAACGATTAATAATAATACATTCTTCGCACCTTTAATTTTATTATCATTTAGCAACGGGGAATCTAGAGATTTAGAAATTGCATCCTGTGCTCTGTTAGAACCACTTGCACTTGCACTTCCCATAATAGCCGTTCCGCTATTGGCCAATACTGTTTTCGCATCCCGCAAGTCAATGTTTTGTGTATAGTGATGTGTAATTACCTCTGCAATACCTCGTGCAGCCGTAGCTAAAACCTCATCTGCTTTGGAAAACCCAGCTTTGAAGCCAAGATTACCGTAAACTTCACGTAATTTATTGTTATTAATAACTATGAGCGAATCTACATTCTGACGCAAATTTTCAACCCCAATATTTGCTTGCTCACAACGCATTTTCCCTTCAAACTGAAACGGAATTGTAACAATCCCCACAGTAAGAATATCCATTTCTTTCGCCATTTTGGCAATAATAGGCGCAGCACCCGTACCAGTACCACCTCCCATACCAGCGGTGATAAATATCATTTTAGTATTGGAAGTAAGCATCGACTTAAGCTCTTCATAGCTTTCGACAGCCGAGTCTTCTCCTACCTTAGGGTTCGCTCCTGCCCCTAAACCTTCGGTTAAGGACATTCCCAGCTGAATTTTTATTGGAACCGGACTATTTTCCAGTGCCTGTGCATCTGTATTGCAAATAACAAAATCCACACCTTTAATCCCTTGACTAAACATGTGGTTAATTGCATTGCTACCACCGCCTCCAACGCCTATCACCTTTATGACATTAGATTGGTTCTTTGGCAGATCGAAGGAGATGTTATCAAATTCTTTGTTGCTGCTCATATATTTATTTTTGTGAGGTTTATTATTTTATATTCCATTAACGGAACAATTATTTTTAATTTATTTTATTCGGCATTGTCCAAAAACTCTTTAAACTTTTCTGCCCACTTGTCAAAAAATCGCTTTCCTGCTTTTGGTCCATCATCTACTGTTTCCTTTTCCGATACAACTTCCTCTTCAGAAGTATTAGCATCGTTCTCAACGGTTTCAAAACTCTTAACACTAGTAGCTTTTACCTTGCTTTGCAAACTATTTAATACCAATCCAACTGCTGTTGCATACAACGGGCTTGTGGTCTCACTATCACTATCTCCAGCCAAATGCTCATTTGGATATCCTATACGTGTATCCATTCCCGTAATGTATTCTACTAATTGCTTTAAATGTTGCAGCTGAGCACCGCCACCTGTTAAAACAATTCCAGCGATCAACTTTTTTTTCTGCTCTTCGTGACCGTAATTTTTTATTTCTAAATAAATCTGTTCAATAATTTCCACCACTCTCGCGTGAATTATTTTTGATAGATTCTTTAGGGTAATTTCTTTTGGTTCTCTTCCCCTTAGTCCAGGTATTGAAACAATTTCATTGTCCTTATTTTCACCAGGCCAAGCAGAACCAAATTTTATTTTTAATAATTCAGCTTGCTTCTCAATGATTGAACAACCTTCTTTAATATCATCCGTAATTACATTTCCTCCAAACGGAATCACCGCCGTATGGCGTATAATTCCATCTTTAAAAATTGCTAAATCCGAAGTTCCTCCTCCTATATCAATCAATGCTACCCCTGCCTCTTTTTCCTCCTGACTTAAAACTGCCTGTGCAGAAGCCAAAGGCTCCAATGTTATTGCCGAAAGTTCCAAACCAGCACTTTTAATACACCTACCAACGTTCCTAATTGATGAAACTTGTCCAACTACAACGTGGAAGTTAGCTTCCAGCCTTCCTCCATACATTCCAATTGGCTCCTTCACCTCTGCCTGCCCATCTACTTTAAAATCCTGTGGCAGTACATGTAAAATTTCTTCGCCAGGAAGCATTACTAGCTTATGAACCTGATTGCATAAACGATCTATATCGGCTTCATCTATTACTTCGTCACTGTTTCCGCGTGTGATATAATCACTATGCTGAAGGCTTCTAATGTGTTGTCCAGCAATTCCAACAACTACTTCTTCAATCTTAATTCCTGATGATGTCTCAGCATCTTGTACCGCTTGCTGAATCGATTGAATGGTTTGAGTAATATTATTAACTACACCTCTGTGTACTCCCAAACTCTTTGACTTTCCAATACCCAAAATTTCCATTTTGCCGTACTCGTTAGTTTTACCAATCATGGCAACAATCTTGGTGGTTCCAATATCTAATCCAACGGCTATATTATCCTTTTCCATGGGTGTTAACGTTTTGTGGCTACTACCTGACGTTCATATTTCAAATTCACAAGTTGATACTCTTTAAGGGTACCGTCTTGTTTTGTTTTTTGATAGAATGCTTTGAAATTTTCAAATTTCTCTTCTATCGATTCGATTTTACCAAAAATCACTTTAAAATCGTGCTTTCGAAATCGCATTATTACTCTTCCATCCTTTTTAACCTCCAATCCGACAACGCCATTTTTCATAAATGGATCTTCATTGATTTTAAAAAGCAATTTTGTTATTTTTTCAAAATTTGCTTTCGAGCTTACATTAACCAATGGAACTCTAGCCGTAAAAACAGATGACAAAGGCATCTTCTTTCCATCTGTATCCAGATAGTAATCTGGCGAACTAGATACTCTTGCCAAGGGAGTACGCTGCTCTACTTTTGCTCCTAGCGTACCATCCACCGTTATAAAAACCTGAGCGTCACGAATCAAAAGGTTTTCCTTGAGTCTGTGCTCCATCTCTTTCAAAACTAAAGTTTCTTTATCGATGCTCGTAACCTTCTCATGATTTTGTATCAACAATTTATTAACCGAATTTAGTGTGATAAACGGTGTGTTTCCATCGATGAACTCCAAGTCAATCCTTGTCAATTTTCGTTTTTTATTCCTTTCTGAAGTAAAACTGAAAAGAAACACGACCAATGCCCCGAGCAGTAAAAATTTTATGATTTCTAAACTACGCTTCATCTTTCAGCATTTTAGTAATATTTTCTACCTCAACGCCTATATCTCCTGCCCCTACCAACAATTTTACACGGCAATTAGACTTAAGAATTGCCTGTGATAGCATCTCCTTTGAAACCAATTGTTTAGCACTCATATTTGTTTTTTCCAACAACCATTGCGAGTTAACTCCTTCTATCGGTTCCTCTCGTGCCGGATAAACATCTAATAAAATCAATTCATCAAACTGCGAAAGACTTTCAGCAAAACCTTCAATAAAATCGCGTGTACGACTAAATAAATGAGGCTGGAAGACGACTAATTTTCGATCGTCCGGATACATTTCACTCACTGCCTGATACAAGGCATTAATTTCGGTAGGATGATGTGCATAATCATCTATAAAAACCAAGTCATCCCTTTTTATTTTGTAAGAGAATCTTCTTTGAACACCTTTAAATTTTAATAAAGCTTCGGGAAGGCAATTGGTTGGGGAGCCAGCTAAAATTGCCATTCCCAAAGCTGTTACAGCATTAAATAGGTTATGATGTCCGGGCAAATGAAATTGTAAATCTTTTAAAGTGAGATGTGGCGTTTTCAGATCAAAAACATAACTACCGTTTTCAATCCTAACATGCTGAGCCTCAAAATCGGCTTCCTCTCCAACAGCTACGGTTTTACCTTCTAACGGAAGGCCTTTTTTCACTAATAAATTTTCTTGCTTCCGAAGCAATTTTGAAAAATCTTTAAACGCATCTTCAATTGCAGAAGAATCGCCATAAATATCCAAATGGTCTGCATCCATCGAAGTCACACAGGCAATGTCGGGCTGCAAATTGAGGAACGATCTATCAAATTCATCCGCTTCAACCACCGTAATCTCATGGCCCCTATAAATAAAATTTGAATTGTAATTTTCGGCAATCCCACCTAAGAAAGCGGTAACTGGCATATTACATTCGGCCAACAAATGACCCAAAATCGCAGAGGTAGTCGTTTTTCCATGGGTTCCGGCTACAGCCAAGCAAAGACTATTCTTAGTAACCTCACCCAATAAAGCAGCGCGTTTCAATACTGAATATCCGTTCGAGTTAAAGTATGTAAGTATCTTACTGTGTTTCGGAATGGCGGGAGTGTAAACAACCAAGATGTTTTCAAAATCCAATACTTCTTGAGACAGTTCTGAAACTTCATCTATAAATCCAACCAAAATTCCTTCAGAAATAAGTGCATTGGTTATTGCACTAGGCGTTTTATCATAGCCCATCACAAGTTTACCCATAGCATGGAAATAACGCGCCAAAGCACTCATCCCAATACCACCGATACCGACAAAATAAAATGTTTCTATGTCGTTTACATTCTTCATATTAATTCCGCTTCGAAGCTTTTAAAAGTTTTTCCAACTCCTCAACAATCTCCTTCGTTGCGTTTGGCTTTGCTAGTTTTTTTATATTTTCTGAAAGTGTTTTCTGTTTTTCAACCGAATTTAATAACGCCAAAAACTCCTCCTCAAAACGAGCTTCCAAATCATCTTCCTTTAATAATAACGCTGCATTTTTTTCTGAAATTGCCAAAGCGTTCTTAGTTTGATGATCTTCTGAGACATTTGGCGAGGGAATAAACAGAACAGGCTTCCCAACCAAACACAATTCTGAAACAGATAATGCACCAGATCTTGATATTATTATATCGGCTGCAGCATATGCCAAATCCATTCTATTTAAAAAAGTATGCACTTGCACCAAGCCTGAACTTCTGCCCTTGTAGGTCTCTTCGTAAATCTTTCCGCATTGCCATATAACTTGTAAATTATTATCAGCAAAAAAGGAAAGCGAGCTATCTATCAATTGGTTAATTCTTCTTGCCCCCAAACTTCCGCCAAGAACCAGCAGTGTTTTTTTATCAGTATCCAGATTGAAAAATTCTAAAGCTTCATTACGCTTAGATTCAATTTGAAGAAGATCTTGTCTAACTGGATTTCCTGTAAGTTGTATTTTTTCGGAAGGGAAGAATTTTTCCATGCCTTCATAAGCAACACATATGCTTTGTGCTTTACTACTCAACCACTTGTTTGTAATTCCAGCATGACTATTTTGCTCCTGTATTAAACAAGGAATTCCCTTATTTGAAGCCACGCGTAGAAGGGGGGCACTTGCATACCCACCAGTTCCCACTGCCGCATCTGGTTTAAATTTTTTAATAATACTTCTGGAACGCATCAAACTTGAAATAAGCTTAAAAGGAAACATCAAATTCTTTAGGCTCAGGCTTCGCTGCAATCCTGAAATCCAAAGACCTTCAATTTTATACCCAGCCTGAGGGATCTTTTCCATTTCCATTCTATCCTTAGCACCCACAAATAGGAAGTCAGCATCTGGATAACGAATTTTAAGTTCATTCGCAATCGCAACCGCTGGATAGATATGTCCTCCAGTTCCTCCTCCGCTAATTATGAATTTATAAGGCTTCACTTAAAATATCTAAAGGGTTTTGTTCTTTATCGTCTGAAACTACAATTGTTCTTTTTGCACTTACGCTTAATATCATACCTAATGCCAAACAAGTCATCCATATGGACGTTCCTCCGCTACTAATAAGCGGCAATGTTTGTCCTGTTACAGGAAATAATTCTACCGCTACAGCCATATTAATAAGCGCTTGGAAAACAATGGGTAATCCAACCCCTATAACTAGCAACTTGCCGAATATGGAATCCGCCTTGTATGCAACAATGACCAATCTAAAAAGTAAAAGCAGGTATAAAAAGAGCAAGAAAAAGGCGCCTAACATTCCAAATTCTTCAACAATTATGGCATAAATAAAATCTGATGACGATTGCGGCAAGAAATTTTTCTGAATACTCTTTCCTGGTCCTAGGCCTGTAATTCCACCAGAAGCAATTGCTATTTTTGCCTTTTCTATTTGATAATCGGCTTCGGTATCTTCATTATCGCTAAAACTTTCAACTCTGCTAATCCAGGTATCCACTCTATTTGGAAATACATCTGGAAAAGCCTTAGCCGCTAATACGAATAATGTTAGAAATAGAAGTCCTACTCCAAGTATAATTCCGAGGTACTTTAAAGGATATCCTCCAACAAATACTAGTACAACCACCATAGCAAAGATGATTGCGGTTGTTGAAAAATTAGCAGGAAGAATTAACGCCATCACTAAAAATACGGGTAGCCATAGCGGTAATAACGTCTCTTTAAAAGTAATTTGTTTGTCCTTAATTTTTGAAAGATAGCGCGCTACATAGGTCATAAGGACCACCGAGGCGAGTGTTGATGTTTGAAAGGTTACTCCCACCAGAGGAACTCGTATCCACCTACTTGCATTGGCTCCATCAATGGTTGTGCCTTCAGCAATTGTAATTAATAACAATATCACGATTACTGGCAATGCAATAATTGACAAGCCTCTAAAATAATTATATGGGATTTTATGAACTCCATATAGAATTGCAAATCCCAATAATAAATGCGCAAAATGTTTCAGTAAAAAAGGCAAGGTGCTTCCATCTCCATATAAATAGGCGAGATTACTACTCGCGCTATATACTGGCAGAAATGAAAACAATGCTAAAAGCGCAACTACTGCCCAAATAGCTTTATCTCCTTGAATATATTGAAAAACATTTCGCATTAGTTACTTATAGGTTTCTTACCGCTTGTTTAAATTGTCTTCCTCTATCCTCATAATTTTCAAATAAATCGAAACTAGCACAAGCAGGAGATAACAGCACCGAATCCCCGCGCTCTGCCAATCGATACGCAACCTGAATTGCCTGTTCCATCGACTGCGTCTCCACCATCATATCCACTATATTCCCAAAGGATTTGGTTATTTTTTCGTTATCAACTCCTAAACAAATAATCGCTTTCACTTTTTCGTTTACCAAAGGCAACAACTCTGAATAATCATTCCCTTTATCAACACCCCCTACAATCCAAACTGTAGGCGTTTGCATACTATCCAAGGCATAAAATGTAGCGTTCACATTGGTAGCCTTAGAATCATTGATATACATTACGTTATTGATCTTCAAGACTTTTTCAAGACGATGCTCTACTCCCTGAAATTTTTCCAAACATTCTCGAATGGTAGCCTTCCTAATTTTTAAGAGTGTTGCGATGGTAGAAGCCGCCATTGCATTTTTTTGATTGTGCTGTCCTTGAATTCCTAGTGAGGCTATTGGCATAGTGAGATTTGTATTTTCTATTGTTATTATTATTTCTTTATTTCTTATAAATGCACCTTGTTTCAGTTCTTTTTTTACTGAAAAAGGCAGTAATTGAGATTTTATGGAGTGGTTTAACAACCACTTATTAATTTCTTCGTCATCTGCGTCGTAGATGAAAAAATCATCTTTCGTTTGATTCATAGCTATTCTAAATTTGGACGCGATATAATTTTCATATTTATAATCGTATCGGTCCAAATGATCTGGACTTAAATTCATAAGCACTGCGATATGCGGTGCAAAAGTGTCAATCCCGTCCAACTGAAAACTACTTAGCTCCAAGACGTAATTGTCATATTGATTTTCCGAAACCTGCTCGGCAAAGCTCTTTCCAATATTACCTCCCAAGGCTATGTTTAATCCTCCTTGCTTTAACAGCTCAAAGGTTAGCGTTGCTGTGGTTGTCTTTCCGTTACTTCCTGTAATTCCAACAATAGTAGCTTCGGTATACTTTGAGGCAAATTCTATTTCAGAAATTATTGAAACATTTACTTCTATCAGCTTAATAACAATAGGAGCCTTATCGGGAATTCCCGGACTCTTCATTACTAGATTTGCTGAAAGAACCTTAGTTTCAGTATGACCTTCTTCCTCCCATTCAATCTCATGATGTAAAAGAACTTGTTTGTACTTTTCTTTAATCTTTCCGAAGTCTGACACAAACACTTCAAACCCCTGTTGTTTTCCTAGAATAGCCGTTCCAACTCCACTCTCTCCACCGCCCAATATGACTAGCCTCTCCGCCACTTTATCTAATTTTCAAAGTGACGATTGTGATAATCGCCAGAAAAATTCCAACAATCCAAAAGCGCGTTACTATCTTACTTTCGTGAAATCCTTTTTTCTGAAAATGATGATGTAATGGTGACATTAGAAATATCCTTCGACCCTCTCCAAACTTCTTTCGTGTGTATTTAAACCAACTCACTTGCATCATTACTGAGAGCGTTTCAATAAAAAACACCCCACATAGAATAGGAATTAACCATTCCTTTCGAATTGCAATTGCAATTACCGCTATGATTCCGCCAATTGTTAAACTTCCTGTATCGCCCATAAATACTTGAGCAGGATAGGTGTTGTACCACAAGAAACCAATAAGCGCTCCAACAAAGGCCATTATAAAAATGGTCATTTCACCTGTGTTAGGGATGTACATAATGTTTAAGTAATCTGAAAAAATTACGTTACCCGATACCCAGGCAAAAAGCGCCAAAGTGATTGCAATAATGGCAGAAGTCCCTGCGGCCAGACCGTCAATTCCATCTGTAAGATTAGCGCCGTTGGATACCGCCGTAACAATAAATATCACAATAGGTATGAAAATAAGCCAAGCGTAACTTTTATACCCTTGACCCATCCAAGTAGCTAGATTTTCATAGTTAAACTCATTCCCTTTTACGAAAGGTATCGTTGTCAACAGTGTTTTCTCTGCTGGATAAAATTCTCTTTTCGGGTTTTGCTCGACAATTTCGGTTCCAGTAATAGGGTTTGTCTTCTCTTGTTTAACAGTAATATCGGGATGAAAAAACATAGTCGCACCCACAATAATTCCTAGACCTACTTGCCCAATCACTTTATATCTTCCGGCTAGGCCATCTTTATCGTTCTTGAACTTCTTAATATAGTCATCAATAAATCCAATAATCCCCATCCATAAGGTGGTTACCATAAGAAGGATTACATAAATATTCTCGAGCTTTGCGAAGAGCAATACGGGGATAATCGTAGCCAGAATAATGATAATCCCCCCCATTGTGGGTGTTCCTGCTTTTTCGGCCTGACCTTCTAGCCCCAAGTCTCGTACTGTTTCACCAACTTGTTTCTTTTGCAAAAAACGAATGATTTTCTTTCCATAGACCGTGGCAATAAAGAGGGATAAGATTACCGCCATTGCCGCTCTAAAGGTTATAAAACCAAAGAGACTCGCTCCAGGAAGCTGGTAGGTTTTTTCTAAATAGTCAAACAAATAGTATAACATGGTTTATTTATTTAGGGCGATTAATAGTTTATTTACAATTTTGAAATCATCAAAATCAAATCGTTCTCCGTTAATTTCTTGATAGGTCTCATGACCCTTTCCAGCCACTAAAATGATATCATTATTCTTCGCCAATTGACAAGCAGTTTTAATGGCTTGCTTCCTATCTGTGATCGAAATTGTTTTTTTATAATGGATCGCAGGAACACCTTTCTCTATTTCTTCAATAATTGTTTCTGGTTTTTCGCTTCTAGGGTTATCGCTAGTGAAAATAACTTTGGTACTAAGAGTGGCAGCAATATTTCCCATCTTCGGACGCTTTTGCGCATCTCTATCACCTCCACAACCAACAACTGTAATTAGTTCCTCGTTTCCAGACCGAATACTATTTATAGTTTCTAGGACATTTTTCAATGCATCTGGAGTATGTGCATAATCTACAATAGCCGTAATATTTTTTCCTGAAACCAAATACTGAAACCTTCCATCTACACTTTCTAAAACGCTCATCAGTTGCAATACTTCCAATTGCTCTAGACCCAATAAATCTGCCGTAGCGTATATTGCCAATAGGTTATAGGCATTAAAGTTTCCTATGAGTTTTACCCATAATTCGTGGTTGTTAATTTTCAGTAACAGCCCTGTAAATTGATTCTCAAGAATTTGGGCTTTATAATCTGCATATGACTTTAAAGCATAACGATACTTTTTAGCCTTAGTATTCTGAAGCATAACAGCTCCATTTTTATCATCGACATTTACCAATGCGAATGCACTTTTTGGTAATTTGTCAAAGAATTCCTTTTTTACATCTCGGTATTCCTTGAAGTTCTTGTGATAATCCAGGTGATCGTGTGAGAGGTTGGTAAATATTCCTCCCGTAAAATGAAGGCCTTCTGTTCTTTTTTGATGAATTCCGTGAGAGCTCACTTCCATGAAACAGAATTCAACTCCCGCATCCACCATCTCCTTCAAATATTTATTGATGGTTAATGAGTCTGGCGTGGTGTGCGTGGCTTTATACCGAGTGGCACCTACCATTATCTTAACAGTAGATAAAAGACCTACTTCATAGCCAGCCGACCTAAATAAATCGTACAACAAGCTAGAAATGGTCGTTTTTCCATTGGTTCCTGTAACACCTACTAATTTTAGGTTTTCGGAAGGGTTTTCATAAAAATTAGCTGCCATTATCGCCAAAGCCTGATGAGAATCATCCACTTGTATATAAGTGATTCCGTTAATCACTTCTTTGGGAATTTTTTCACATACAATGGCAACCGCACCTTGATCGCAAGCTTTTTTAATATAATCGTGCCCGTTAAATTGTGTCCCTTTAACTGCAACAAATACATCATCAAGACCTACAGCCCGAGAATCGAAATGGATTCCGCGAATTGCTACAGCCGTATTTCCAACGACCTTATCCAGTGTAACTTTATACAATATGTCTCTAACTAATATCACAACAGACTTAATATGATTTGTTTTCCTTTTTCAAGCTTAATTCCCGACTCTATGGACTGTTTTGAAACTGTTCCATTTCCCACGGTTTTAACTTTTAATCCTAAATTTTCCAAAAGCGGTACAGCGTCCATTCCTTCCATACCAGTCACGTTTGGAACTTTCTTATATTCTTTTTGCGCTTTAGGGTAATAGCTTTCAAAATCCTTTCTTACCGAAACATCTTCGGCATCAATATTGGCCACTTCGGCAATGAGCGGCGAATCTGTAAATATTTTTTGTGCAATACGCTTGAATACAGGTCCAGAAACATCTGCTCCATAAAACCCTTTTTTAGTGCTGGGTTTATGGATTACAACTATGCACGAGTACTTTGGGTCTTCGGCTGGAAAGTAACCCGCAAATGACGAGATATATCGGCGATTTTCACTCCAGTTTTTTTCACCATACTCTGTCCTAGCAGTTCCAGTTTTCCCCGCCATGGAAAAATTTTCTGAATACAAAGACTCCCCTGTTCCTCGTTTCACAATATTTTTAAGGATTTCCTGAACTTTATTTATGGTTTCTTCCGAAGCAATACGTTCTTGCATTACTTCTGTCTCAAAAAATTCAACCTGTCTGTTCCAGGCTTTAATTTCTCTTATAAATAATGGTTTTACCATTTTTCCATCGTTGGCGATAGCATTATAAAAAGTAAGTGTTTGTAAAGGGGTAAGCTGCAAATTATATCCGTATGCAATAGATGGTAGGGCGTTTCTACTCCATATTTGATCCCCTGGTTCAGGAATAATTGGCTCTCCCTCACCCTTAATTGGAATCCCAATGGGCTTGTCCAATCCCCAAGCTTTTAATCGGTCAGTGAATTTCTTTGGGTCTTTAGAATAACTATCATCAATAATTGTCGCCAAACCAATATTTGAAGAAACCTCTAACGCTCTTGCTGCCGAGATCTTTCCGTAGCCGCCACGTTTAGAATCGTGTATTTTTCTTCCGTAGAAAACCTTCGAGCCATTTTTTGTATCCACAACGGTGCTAGTATCAATTGCCTTATCTTCTAATGCCGCCATCATAGCCATCACTTTAAAAGTAGATCCAGGCTCGTGAGATTCGCCAATAGCGTAGTTAAGTTTCTCATAGTAATTTCCCGACTGGGTTCTTCCCAAATTCGATACTGCCTTAATCTCACCCGTTTTAACCTCCATTACAATAACAGACCCATGCTCCGCTTCGTAATACTCCATCTGTTTTAAAAGGGCGTGGTGCGCAATATCCTGTATATTGATATTGATGGTAGAAATTACATCGTAGCCATCTTGTGGCTCCACTTCATTATCATCATAGACAGGTTTCCACTGCCCTTTCGCAATCTTTTGCTTCAATCGTCGACCTTCTTTACCATGTAAATAATCATTAAAAGCCCCCTCGAGACCAACCGCATAATATCCTTGTTTTTGTGTGCTCTCACTTCCTACCATTCGCTCCGCGATCTTTCCAATAGGATGTTCTCGAACCGTTCGCTGTTCAACTATAATTCCACCCTTATAAGGCCCTAACCTAAAAAGAGGCATATTCTTTACTTTGATATAATCTGAATACCCTAAATTCTTTGCGACTAACAAATAGCGATTCTTATTTGCACGCGCTTTTCTGAAAATATTTTGATAATGCGATGGTGACTTTCCAAACATCTTGCTGAGTTCTTTGGAAAGTGGAATTAAATTCTCCGTGAAACTTTCTGAAGAAACAGTTACTGCATCAAATCGGATGGCATACTTAGGAACAGAAGTTGCGAGCAGACTCTCATCGTCTGCATATACGTTACCGCGATTTGCTCTTATTACAAAATTCTTAGTGGTGTTTTTAAGGGCAAGATCACGATACTTTTCGCCTTCAATAAATTGAATGTTAATTAATTTTATAGCAATGAAAAGCGCAAAGAGAAACATACCTCCGGCGACAATATACAAGCGGTTTAATATGTTTTTTTCTTGTATTGGCAACGCTACTTTGTTTTGGTTATCATTATTTTTTGCGGCGGTGTTTCGGAAGGGTGTAATCCCCTTTTATCCATCGCCTGTATAATCTTACTCTCCATTTTGGATTGCATCAATTTCATTCTTACATCCACATACTCACTTTTAAGCTCTTTAACGTCATTGCTCAACCTTGCAATTTGATGTACTTTTTTATCGGCCGTATGAGAACTCGCAATCATTACTAATGCCAATACGGAAAGGAAAATGATGAACCGCCAGTTTTTTAAAGCGTCATCACTTACCAAAAACTTTCCTTTAATAATGTTGTAAAAATTCTGTTTCATCATTTCTACTAACCCTCGTTATAATTTTCTTGCAACCCGAAGCTTTGCACTTCTGGCTCTATTATTTTCTTTTATTTCTTTTTCTGAAGGAATCACAAACTTTCCAACAGGTTTCATTGGCACTTCCACTCTTCCGAAGACATCTTTTTCTGGTTCCCCTTCAAACATCCCATTTCTCATAAAACGCTTCACTAATCTATCTTCCAATGAATGATATGAAATCAAACTCAACCTCCCGTCTGGCTTTAGAACCTCCAATGATTGCACTAAAAACTCCTTCAAAGCATCCAATTCCTGATTTACCTCAATACGAATCGCCTGATAAATTTGAGCCAGTATCTTGTTTTCTTTATGCTGCGGAAGAAAACGTCTTAGTGTGGTTTTCAACTGCTCACTCGATTTAATAGGCCCGTCTTTTCTAGCTTCCACCATCACTCTAGCCATTCCTGCTGCTGACCTCAATTCCCCGTACTCAACTAAGACTCTTTTAAGTTCAGCCTCCGTATATTTATTCACTACATGAAAGGCTGAAAAATCATCATTCTGATTCATTCTCATATCCAAATCTGCTTCGAACCGAGTAGAAAACCCTCGTTCCGCAACATCAAATTGATGAGATGAAACTCCAAAATCACCAAGAATTCCGTCAACTTCCGTAAATCCGTGAAAACGCAAGAAGCGTTTCAGAAATCTAAAATTCTCATTAATCAAAATGAATCGTGGATCGTCTATTGCATTATCAAGAGCGTCTTTATCCTGATCGAAAGCAATCAGCTTTCCGTTTTTACCAAGCCTACTCATAATTTCTCTAGAGTGTCCTCCGCCACCAAAGGTGACATCAACATAAACCCCATCAGGTTGGATGTTAAGCCCATCTACTGTTTCGGTCAATAAAACCGGATTATGATATTCCATTAGCTTCACTTTCGTCTCCCATTACATCTTCGGCTAAATCTGCAAAATCGCTAGCAGCATCATTAATAGCCTTTTCATATTTCTCTTTGTCCCAGATTTCAACAATATTTATTGCCGATGAAACCACAATTTCTTTCTTTATACCAGCAAATATTAAAAGGTCTTTAGGTATCAACAACCTACCCGTGGCATCCAACTCAATTGTTTTAACACCAGCTGTAAAACGACGAATAAAATCATTGTTTTTACGGTTAAATCTATTTAAGGTCCCAACTTTTTCCATCAACGCATTCCATTCGTCCATCGGATACATTTCCAAACAGGGTTGAAAAACAGCACGCTTTATCACAAACCCATTCGCCATAACTGGCGTGAGTTGCTTCTTCAAAGAAGCTGGCACCATGACCCTTCCCTTGACGTCTGCTTTGCACTCGAATGTTCCTATTAAGTTGAGCATCAGGTAATCTGTTATTGGAAAATATAGATTCAAATATATATAACTTTTACCACTTTTTCCCACAATTTACCACATTGTTAATAAGTTTTAACACTGTTCTTTTCTACTCATAAGAAATCCGAAAAAACTAATTCTATAGTGACCCATTTTTTTTAAATCAAGTTTCTCTAAAATTTGATTACTTTTGTTTTGTTAATCGTAACAACCAGCATGGCGCATAAACTAAAGCAGGAAGGTAAATTCTCTTACATTGAAGTTGGTGAAGGCCCCCCAATCATTATCCTTCATGGTCTTATGGGCGGATTGAGCAACTTTGATGGTGTGTCTAATTTTTTTCCAGAAAAAGGCTACAAACTTATTATTCCAGAATTACCTATTTACAAAATGACATTGCTTAAAACCAATGTTAAAAACTTCGCGAAATACGTGTCAGATTTTATAGATCACAAAGGGTATAAAGAAGTTATTTTGTTAGGAAATTCCTTAGGAGGACATATTGGATTGCTTTGTACAAAAATGTATCCCGAAAAAATAAAAGCACTTGTTATTACAGGTAGTTCAGGTTTGTACGAAAGTGCAATGGGCGAGAGTTATCCTAAAAGAGGTGATAGAGACTATATCCAAAAGAAAGCTGAGAATGTTTTCTACGATCCCGCAATTGCTACTAAAGAGATTGTTGATGAAGTTTATGAAACTGTAAACGATAGAAACAAGCTAATTAGAACCTTAGCTATTGCAAAAAGTGCTATTCGTCATAACATGGCAAAAGACTTACCCAAAATGAATACACCAATCTGTATTATTTGGGGTAAAAACGACAATGTTACGCCTCCCGAAGTTGCTACAGAATTTCATGAACTACTTCCGGACTCAGATTTATATTGGATTGAAAAATGTGGTCATGCCGCAATGATGGAGCGTCCAGATGAATTTAATACGCTGCTTGACGCCTGGTTACAGGAAAGAAAATTCTAAGCTTTCTTTAAAACAATTACACTCTTAGTCATTTAAAATCAATTACTTTTGCAGCATGCAGATAAAATCGGCTGAATTTTTAATGAGCAACAGCGATGTTGCCAAATGCCCTAAAGACAGGCTTCCAGAGTATGCTTTTATTGGCCGGTCCAATGTTGGCAAGTCTTCCCTAATCAATATGTTGATGCAGAGAAAGAGCCTAGCAAAAACAAGTGGAAGACCAGGTAAAACACAGTTAATCAATCACTTTCTGATTAATAAAAATTGGTATTTGGTCGATTTGCCTGGTTATGGTTATGCACGCGTATCAAAAAGCACCAAGAAAGTTTTTCAGAAATTCATTACCAATTATTTCAAAAAACGAGAACAGATGGTACTGGCATTCGTTCTTATAGATTGTAGATTGGAGGCTCAGCCTGTAGATTTAGAGTTTATGGAGTGGATGGGAGAAAATCAGATTCCGTTCTCAATTGTTTTTACAAAAGCTGATAAATTAAAGCCACAAGCATTGGAACGAAATGTCGCTGCCTACGAACAAAAAATGTTGGAAAGCTGGGAAGAAATGCCACAGCATTTTATTACTTCGGCGAGCAATAGTACTGGACGTGATGAATTACTGGCTTATATTGGAAATATCAATAGCGAGGTAGACGCGTCTTAATTTTTTTAATTAACGTTTCAGCATTTTTCAGTATTTCAAGTTCTTCTGATTTAATAAAAACTTGTAATTCATTTTTTTCTTCTGAAAGGATAATTGGAAACTCATACTTTGGCAACCATTTGGATTGAAATTTCTTCAGAAATTCATCCTTATGATAAAATGTCATTTCTACTTCCGAATTCTCCCGAAAATCTCTCCATACTTTATTTTCAGAAAACGTACCAAAGGTAATTGCACAAAGATTACAATCATAGGTATCTGGACTTGCTATTTTATGAATACTATCAAGAATAGCATTGATTTTTCCCGAAGCAGCATTATAAACAAAAATGAGTTTCATTAACTCTTTTTTAAATCCAATTTTTCAGCAAAATAGTCACAAAAATCACGCATAGTAGCGCTCATTTTATCATCGTTGGTTGCACGCTCAAAAGTATCTGTCATAGCACTTAATGTTTGATGAAAAAAGATTTTCATCTCATCCAGTGGCATATCTTTAGTCCATAAATCAATACGTAAAGATTCTTTGTTCTTGGGGTCCCATACAGAGAGCAACATCGCTTTTGCCTCTTCATTTTTAACGCCACCATCTTCAGCAGACCAGTGCATTTTTTCTGGAACTTTATTTTCGTCAAGCGTTACCTTGATTTTAATTTCTGAGGTATGTTTCTTCATTGCTTTGCAGGTTTGTATTTAGATTCTGTAAAAAGATCTGTTGTATTTTTAATCATAAGTTGCTGAACGTTGTCATCGTTATTCTTCATATAAGATCGTACAATTTGCCACCCAATATAACGGCCAATCATCCCTGGAGATTCGTTATCAATTTCTAAATAAAACTTCGAAAAAGGAGCTGGATTTATAAACTGTGCCGGTAACTTTGCATTTGTACTATATAAAATTTCTCGCTCTATGAAGTAGCGCCAAATAAACTCTTCATTTTCTCTAGCCCAACTTAATTGCTCCTCTGTATATCCTATTTTTTCCGCGTCACTAACCTCCGGTAACCAAATATCCTTTAAATACAATTCCTTTCCGTAGAAAATCATTTGCGCTAAAAGTGATCGATGTTTTGGTCTTGCAATTAATTGTTGAGCATAAACGGTTGCAACATCGGGTCCAAGTTGAGAAGGCTTCATATTTTGAGAAATATATTTTTTTATACCTCCATAAAACTCATGCTCACTTCCTAAATAAGTATCCAGCGCTAGTATTAGTAAATCATTTGATAAAACCACTTTGTTTCTATAATCCACATCGGACGTTGTGGTCATAACAATAGGGGGCTTAAATTGCGGAAAATAATATTTGATATGTTGAAAAATACCCTGCAACTCTTTCTCTAATTTTGTTTCGGAAGGAAACTTCTTTTCAACTTCTCTATTAAGCTCTTGCTGCAATGTATCTATTAATTTTTGCTCCCAAATAGTATCATGATATTGTTTCGGGAAAAAAATTGGATATTTTAATTTTAGTGCTTGTAAATCTGAAGGTTGAGCCGCGGCAAATTCTTTGTCAAATCGGACCACAGTGACCTCAATTGGAATAGTCTCAATTTCTTTTTCTAATTTGTTTTTTGAGCTACAGGCAAAAATCAAAAAGCATATAAGAATCAAAAAATACTTAGACATATAAACTAGATTAGGTAAGAGATGAACGTCATGTTCAATTTTAAATTTTACTTTTCCTTACTTTTGTTGTGCAAAGATATTTTTTTTAGTTCAGAGTATTCTGTTCTAAGTAGGGAGTTTTACTCCTTAAAAAAATATCTCTGCTATAAATCTTATAATTAAATACAAATGCAGACTGAAAAAGTTGTAGATCATATTGTAAATTGGCTGAAAGAATACGCTTTAAATGCGAAAATGAACGGTTTCGTAATTGGAATAAGCGGCGGAATCGATTCTGCAGTAACCTCAACTCTTTGTGCAAAAACAGGTCTTGACCTCCTATGTTTAGAAATGCCAATTCATCAAGCATCTTCTCAAGTAAGTAGAGCAATGAATCATATAAATTGGCTAAAATCAAATTTTTCAAAAATAAGCGTGGAACAAGTGGAACTCACCCCAGTATTCGATAGTTTAGTCAATGCCTTTCCACCGGTAGAAAATGAGGATGACCGCTTTATGTCGTTGGCAAATACAAGAGCCCGTTTACGAATGACCTCACTGTACTATTTTGCGGCATTAGAGAAATATTTAGTTGCTGGTACTGGAAATAAGGTTGAGGATTTTGGTGTTGGGTTCTATACCAAATATGGAGATGGAGGAGTGGATTTAAGTCCGATAGCCGACTTGATGAAATCTGAAGTATATGAAATTGCGAGCTATTTAGGACTAAATCAGGAATTAATTGATGCCGCACCTACAGATGGACTTTGGGGCGACAACAGAACTGATGAAGATCAAATAGGTGCAAGTTATGACGAATTGGAATGGGCAATGAAAATGCAAGGTAAAAAAAGTGACTCCACTCAATATTCTACCCGTGAAAATCGAGTAATTGAGATATATACTAGACTCAATAAAATGAATCAGCACAAAATGCTACCTATTCCAATATGTGAAATCCCCCTACAATTAAGAGATTAAACGGTTTTTAACGAATTTTCGTGACGTTGAACGAAAAGAAATTCGATACTATCATCTTTTTTTTAGTTTTGATTTGTAGTATTAATATTACAAAAAACCTCACGCTTATTGCAATTCGTTGCTATTAAGTGATTATAGCTTCGAAAAGACATATAAATATGAAATCAATTTTTATAGCAGATCACCATCCCATGACTAGGAAAGGAATTTCCTGCATGTTGAAGAAAAACGAGAATTTTTCAATAGTTGGTAAAGCCAATAATGGCAGTGAACTATATAAAAATTTACGAGAATCGCAACCTGATATTCTTATTATGGAAATTGATATGCCAGATATTAACGGCATCAATGCCTTGCGAAGTATCAAAACCGAATTTCCAGAAATGCGTGTGTTAATTTATTCTACACACCCTGAAGAAATTTATGCCTTAAGATCTATTAAATCTGGTGCTGCTGGGTATGTTCCTAAAACCGCTTCTACAAAATTATTTTCAAAGGCTTTGAAACAAATTGCCAAAGGTGGTATCTTCTTGAATGAGGACCTTACTTCTACTTTCACAAGTAGAAATGTTGGAGAAACAAGTGCAATAAGTCGTTATAAAAAATTATCATCTCGAGAAGTGGAAGTCTTAAACTTACTTTCTACGGGTAAGCGAAACAAAGATATCGCCAATGCCCTGAACATTAATGAGAAAACGGTAAGCACCTATAAAACTCGATTACTCAAAAAACTGAAAGTAGATAATTTGGCAGATCTTATCCATCAGTCAAGGATGTTTCAGTTTGGATAATCTATAACACCCTATTCAATTTTTCTGAAAGCACTTTTTTTAGCGTAATATAATCTACTATATCCTGTAGACTATTTTCTCTACCATCTTCTTTCTGAGTTTTAATTTCTTCTGAAAGTTCATTGATCTTTTGTGCAACAAGATAGCGACGTAAATTTAAAATGGTTTCGCTTACAACTTGCCCAATGGTATGCTTTTTCTCCTTTACGTAAATTTCTTTCCCTTCCCAATTGTGAAGACTATATCGTTCCTCATCCATCAAAATATCTGTAATTGCCGAAGCTTTTTCTGCTTGTAATTCGTTTACAAAAGAATCAATTTGAAACTCTTGTTCAACATTCAGCTTATTGATAATTTCATAATACAATTCCTTGAAACCGTCATTCGTAAATTCTATCTCATCATCCTGCAAGTCTAAAAAAACCTTTTCAAACACCTTTGCTTTCACAATCTCTGGCTTAAATCCAATTTCGCCTTTCTCATTGGTTTCGAGAATCAAATCTTCAAAATCTTCCTCAACATTTCCATACAACAGTAACAATTCAATTATTTTTCGCTCCAGCTCATAAAGAGCATTTACTTTTTGAACTTTCTCCTTTGGAGAAGTTATAACTTCAAACGCCTGTTTTTTCTCTCCTTGTTTTGACACATCTTTTCTATCCTTCTGAAGTATTTGAGCAAGTGTATTAAAAAGAACTTCTTCCGAAATATCCATAATACGAGAGCATTCCTTAATATATACCTCTCTCTTAATTACATCGGGAATTTTCGCAATACTAATTACCATATCACGAATAGTATCGGCCTTTCTAATTGGATCATTTTTTGCTTCCGAAGCCAACATGGAAGCCTTAAAACTTATAAAATCTTGAGCATTTTCTTCAAGGTATAAGCTAAGTTCTTCCAAAGAATTCGACTTGGCAAAACTATCTGGATCTTCTCCTTCTGGAAAAGTACATATCTTGACATTCATGCCCTGCTCCAAAATAAGATCGACCCCTCTTAGTGAAGCTCTTAATCCTGCAGCATCGCCATCAAACAGCACGGTAATGTTTTTCGTAAGTCTATTGACTAAGCGAATTTGTTCTGGTGTTAATGCCGTTCCAGAAGAAGAAACCACATTGTGAATTCCAGTTTGATGAAATTGAATAACATCGGTATAGCCTTCAACCAAATAGCAATTATCTTCTTTCGCGATACTTTGTTTTGCTAAATAAATACCATAAAGCACTTTGCTTTTATGGTAAATATCACTCTCAGGTGAGTTTAAATATTTAGCTGCTTTTTTATCATTTGTAAGAATACGGCCTCCAAAGCCAAGTGTGCGACCACTCATACTTAAAATAGGAAACATCACGCGCCCCTTAAATCGATCAAACTGCTTCTCCTCTTTTACAATAGTTAAGCCCGTCTTTTCTAAGAATTCTAGTTTATATCCCTTTTGAATTGCGTGACTTGTAAAAGCCTCCCATTGATCTGTAGAGTATCCTAGTTCGAACTTCTTGATGGTTTCATCGGTAAAGCCACGTTCCTTGAAATAGGATAGTCCAATTGCCTTACCTGGTTCCGTTTTTAATAAAGTAGCATGAAAATAATCTTTAGCAAAGTCGCTTACCAAATACAAACTTTCCCGTTCATTGGCTTGTTCCTTCTGCTCGTTAGTTTGTTCAGTCTCTTCAATCTCAATTCCGTACTTTTTGGCGAGGTATTTAATGGCTTCAGGATAGGTGAAATGTTCGTGTTCCATTAAAAAAGCCACTACATTGCCTCCTTTTCCACTTGAAAAATCTTTCCAAATTTGCTTTACTGGAGACACCATAAAGCTTGGAGAACGCTCGTCTGTAAAGGGACTCAGCCCTTTAAAATTACTTCCAGATTTTTTAAGTTGCACAAAATCTCCTATCACCTCCTCGACACGGGCGGTTTCAAATACATTATCAATTGTGGTTCTTGAAATCAATTTATAGTAATCTATAGTCAAATATCTAAAAAATAAATTCGGAAAAAGGGTTTCCGAAGCCGAATTTAGTTACCAATAAAAAAGACTTCTTTTCGCAAAGAAGCCTTTTGGCAACACAATCAAATAATACTTTATTTTAATCCATATCGAATCTTAACCCTAACGAAATATTATTCTGCTCTACAGTCTGACCTTCAAACATTGGTGATAAATCGTATTTGGCATAAAGACTTATTACGTCAAAACCTATATACCCACTCAACCCATAAACGAAATCGGTAGTATTGAAATCGGTTTTGATCTTGTCTTTAATTTTTTCTCCATCCACCTTATATTTAAGCTTTTGCCGTGTACCAATATTTACACCAGCGTATCCACCTAGACCAATCTTAAAGCGTTCCACTGTTGAATATCTAAAATAATCATCGTGAACTACTTTTACCGAAGGGCCAAACTCGAAATGAACTGGAACAACCAAATTAGTAATCCGCAGCTGCGATTTTTTTAAATCGTAAGTAAAATCTTCTAAGGATGTTACATTTCCATCTTGCACAAAATATTTATTATCCTTGACCCCAAGTTTATTCCACTGCAATGAAACCCCATATTTCAATCGAACTGCATTCGTACTTTTAAATAATCGTGTTTTCCAAGCAATTCCAAACTCTATAAAACTCGATTTACCAATGCTATATGGGGAATCTCCTAACGAAACACCTTCAATTAAAGAATGATTTAAACCTCCTGCTAAAATAAATGCACTCGTTGTTCGGCGATCAAATTTCCGCTCTTTGTTTTTCTTCCCAAAATACAATGTAGAACCATCATGATCGTCTGAAGCCCCAAGCCTAAAAACAAAACTGGATTCATCGTCCAAATCGTCGCCATCGTTCCTAAGCAGTAGCGCAACCTTATTGTCTATTATAGCGACCCTATTTTCGATATTTAACGCTCTTTTTTCTGCAGCCTTTTTCTTCAACTCCTCTGCTTCCGTTTGCGAAATATTTCCGCTGTCCTGGCGTATGTTGATGTTTTCAACTTCAGATTTAAGGGCTTCTTTTTCTTCGGCGATAATTTGCTCTTTTGAAGTGTTTAAGATTTCAATTTTTTCTTGTGTTTCGGTATTCTGTGCGTGACCAAAGGTCGAAGCTAACGCCCACATCGTCAATGCGATGCTATAAGTAATGATTTTCATAGTATTCGTGATTTTACTTTCGCATAGTGCGAAATGATTGATGAATGATTAAATTTTCGATTTTAGTTATTACGTTCTACTACAGCAGATTTAATGAATTGAAATCCATCACCTAGCGCATAATACACCTTATCTCTAAAGCTTTGTTCCAACTCCATTTCAACATCTCCTAAAAGCGCTGCAGGATCCACTTTTTTTGAACTTAGCAAACGTTGGTTTTGAATCTCCTTTTGCGCATTGGCCAGAAGCCCATCTAGTTCTTCAACAGAGATCGATGTTTTATTTATTTTTAGTTGCTCAAGTTTTGCTATTACCTCGGCTACCTTGGCATTCATAATAGTTTCTTCTTCACTTAATACTGGCTTCTTTGTTTCAGGTTTTATTGATTCCTTTAGAACCGGAATATCAAGTTTTGCAATGGCTTCAGAAGTCTTTGAAACACTATTTTTTTGAACTAACACTTCCTTTTTCTTCTGAATTGGTTTTTCAATAATTTCAACCTTGTTAAGCTCTAGCTTTATAGGTTCTATATCTTCGGAAGCAATTGTTTCAGCTTCGTCTTTTTTCAAATTCACACTATTTATCTCTTGTAAATCTTCTAATTTATTTCCTTCCGAAGTATTTACTTCAACAAAATCCAAATCGTTTTCTACAAGCTGCTCTTGCCGACTAAAAAACACAGAAGCAACAATAATAATTCCTACAAAACTTGCCGCGATGGCATACCAGATTATTTTACTATCCTTTTTCTGATCGTTTGTATCTAGTTGACTACTCAACTTTTTCCACGTTTCGGCCGAAGGCTGTATTTCACGTCCTTCCAACTTCTCCCGTATATTTTCTTCAAAATTAATGGGTGCCATAACTTATTTTATTTTCTTTAGTAACCTTCGCTTGAAGCATTTTTCTTGCTTTAGAAAGCTGTGATTTAGAGGTGCCTTCACTAATTTGAAGCAACTCCGCAATTTCGCCGTGCTTGTAACCTTCAACAGCATAAAGCACAAATACTGTTTTGTAACCGTCAGGTAATGAATCGATCATTTTCTGAATTTCAGCAACTTCCAACTCACTTTCTATATATGCGACATGTTCTAAAGAGTTCTCAATTTCGGTTTCATCCCTGAAGAATAATTTCTTGTCTCTTCGTAACTGACTTATAGATTCGTTTACCATAATTCTACGAATCCACCCCTCAAAACTCCCCTCCGCCTTGTAACTTTTAAGATTTGTAAATACTTTCAAGAAACCTGTTAACATCACCTCTTCTGCCACATCATTGTTCTTTACATACTGTCTGCAAATACTAAGCATTTTTGGCGCAAATAGATTGAACAGTTCTTGCTGTCCCTTTCTATTTCCCTTTGCTGCTTTTGCAATGAGCGATTTATAATTTTTATGTAATGATATTAATTTCAAAATACGCTTCGCGCTAGTTGGTTTCTATTTATAAAGACGGTAGTTGTTTAAAGAAGGTTGCCTAAGACAAAAAATAAATCTCAATTATGGCTTCAAGCCCCATAAAGATAGAAGATTCAGAAGGGGTTATTTTATTTTTTTCGTTCAATCACGTAATTAACCATTAGCTCCAATGAATCTTTAAACGAAGATGAAGGATACATTTGAAGTAACTCTAAGGCTTTTGTTTGATGTTCCTTCATTTTTTGGACTGCGTATTCTAGTCCGCCGTTCATCTTTACAAATTGTATCACTTCTTTAACCCTTTTTCTGTCCTTATTGTGGTTTTTAACCGAATTAATAAGCCATCTTCGGTCTTTTTCTGAAGCATTATTTAGTGCATATATTAAAGGAAGCGTCATTTTTTGCTCTTTAATATCGATTCCTGTTGGTTTTCCTATTTGCTCGTCACCATAATCGAAAAGATCATCTTTAATCTGAAACGCTATACCAATTAATTCTCCAAATTTTCGCATCGTTTCTACTCTTTCTGGTGCGGCATTTACAGATTGAGCACCCATGGCGCAACAGGCTGCAATAAGGGTTGCGGTTTTCTTCTTTATAATTTCAAAATAAACCACTTCCGTTATATCTAAATTTCTTGCTTTTTCAATCTGCAGCAGTTCGCCTTCACTCATTTCTCTTACCGCTACCGAAATTATTTTCAGAAGGTCAAAATCATTGTTATCAATCGATAACAAAAGCCCTTTAGACAACAAATAATCCCCCACCAAAACAGCAATTTTATTCTTCCACAACGCATTTATTGAAAAGAAGCCTCGTCTCCTATTACTATCATCCACCACATCATCATGGACTAAGGTTGCAGTATGGATAAGTTCAATAACTGATGCGCCGCGATAGGTGCGTTCATTTACCTCTCCGTCGTTATTCATTTTAGCAATGAGAAAAACAAACATGGGACGCATTTGTTTCCCTTTTCTATTCACCACATAATGCGTTATGCGATTAAGCAAGGAAACCTTCGAAGACATTGAAATTAGAAACTTTTTTTCAAAAAGTTCCATTTCGTATTCGATAGGTAATTTTATTTTAGAAACTATCTTCATTTTGCCCCAAAAATAGGTATTTATGTCTACTATTTATTGAAATTTGATTATCTTTAAATATATTCGCAATAACAAATACTAATTCTAAAAAAAACGATTATGAAAAAAATTACTTTATTGGCAGCACTTTTTGCTGTATTTACTATGAACGCTCAAACTACCCTTTGGGAGGAAGATTTTGAAGGCGAAACTGTTGGAGATAACGTTGGAGAAGATACGGATATCCCGGCATCTTTTTTATCTTATGATGTAGATGGAGATGGTTTTAACTGGGGGTTATCTACTCCGGGGAATTACACACAACCATTTGCCGATATTTATACGGGCAATAACTTTATCTGTTCGGCGTCTTATATTACTATTGGGGCTAATGGAAATGGTGGTCAAGGAGCTTTAAGTCCTAATAACATATTAGTAACACCACTTATTAGCATTCCTAATTCTGCATCTGATGTCGAATTTTCTTACTTTGTAGGGTCTGGAACAGACCCAGATTTTTATAGTGAAACGTATTCGGTTACGGTAACAACGTCAAGCGCAGAAGCTGATATTTTAGCAGCTACTCCTGTTCTTACTACGACTCTTGCATTTCAGGGTGGAGAAGATGTTACAATTAATCTAGACGATTTTATTGGTCAAGATGTTTATATTGCCTTTAGACACCATGACACATCAGATCAATGGTTAATTGGTCTTGACAACTTAAAAGTTGTTGATGGGACGCTAGGTGTAGCAGACAATGCATTTAACAATTTCAAATACTTCGTTGATGTAAACAGTCAATTAAATCTTTCTGCTAATACTACTTTGGAAAGCCTTTCATTGTACAATATGTTAGGACAAGAAGTAGTATCTCAAAGATTAGCTAATAGCACTGAAGTGATTAATATTGCGTCACTACAAACAGGTGTATACATTGCAACCGTTTCTATTGACGGAGCATCAAAGTCTTTTAAAATTGTGAAAAAATAATAATTTCGACATTTTATTATTAAAAAGAGCGGCCAATGGCCGCTCTTTTTTTATCATTTATTTTCATATTAAACCTTTTTCTAAATTCTATGTCCAAAGACTGTTGAACTTTAAACAAAGAATGAAAATGAAAAATGTAATAATGATTATGCTCGCTTTTGTATGTGTTTCGAGCTATGCACAAGTCACTAAGAACGAAAATCAAGAACACAGAAAAGAGCTTCACGAAAAAAGAGCAAACTTAACGCCAGAACAAATGGCGGAACTTTCAACTAAGAAAATGACGCTTCATTTAGATCTCAATGAATCACAACAAGCGGCTATCGAAAAATTGGAACTAGAAAAAGCAAAACAGAAAAAAGCTTTTCATCAAAAAAGAAAAAGTGGAAAAGAGCTTTCTGAAAATGATCGCTTTGAATCCAAGATAGCAAGATTAGACAGCAAAATAGCGTATAAAAAGAAGATGAGTTCTATCCTAAATGCCGAACAGTACAAGAAATGGGAGAAGGGCAGTTTCTCAAAAAAGAGAAAGCATCGAAAAAATCATAGTAAAAGGGAATTTTCTTCTGAAAAACAGGAAAATTAGATTTTTGGCTTAGTTTTTGGATTATTAGAAATCAGAATGGTTACATTAGTAATCCAAAAATTGATAAACAACATGAAAAATCTTATAAAAAATATCGCTTTTGCAATTATAGTTGTCCTTGGTGTTAGTACTTCTAGTGCACAAGGCTTAACAGAAAACACAGACAGACCAGAGGTAATTGCCAAAAAACAAACTACCGAACTTGCAACTACACTCGGACTAGATGGGGATCAAGAGAGAGCTGTATTTAGAGCACTTGTATCCAAAGAGGTTAGTTATAAAAAACAGGTGAATGGCAAGGATTTAAACAACGCTGCGGTTAAAGGTCAAAAGAAAGAAATTGATGATGCTTTACAGGCAGCAATGAAGAAAACTTTATCTGTCGAACAATTTAAAAAATGGCTTAATCTCCAGAAGTAATAATCAAAAGACAATTTATTACAATCCCTTCTTGGAAATATCCTTGAAGGGATTTCTTTATTTAAGGTTTTTCGCAACTGTATTACAAGCCTCAATCGTTCTGTCTAAATCTTTGTAGTTCAATGCATCACAAAGGAACCAGGTTTCGTAGGCACTAGGTGCTATGTAAATTCCTTCTGCCAATAGACCATGAAAAAACTTCTTAAAAGTTTCATTATCGCCCAATGCCGCAGTTTCAAAATTAGTTACTGAAGTTTCAGAAAAATGAACAGAAATCATAGATCCAACTCGGTTTATAGTATGCTTAATTTTATTTTCGTTGAGCACGTTACTTAACCCTATGTGCAAATATTCAGTTTTAGCGGCTAAAGAATCATAAATCCCTTGATTCTCATTTAGTTCTTGCAACATCGCAAAGCCCGCTGCCATAGCCAAAGGATTTCCACTTAATGTTCCTGCTTGATAAACAGGCCCTAAAGGTGCTAGATAATTCATAATCTCTTCCCGTGCAGCAAAGGCACCTACAGGAAGACCTCCACCTATTACCTTTCCAAAGCACACTATATCTGCAGCAATATTGTATAATTCTTGTGCGCCTCCTTTTGCCAATCTAAAGCCAGTCATAACTTCATCAAAAATTAGGAGAATATCGTGTTCGGTGCAAAGTTGACGCAAGGCTTGTAAAAATCCTTCATAAGGAGGAATACATCCCATATTTCCAGCCACCGGTTCAATAATAATACAGGCGATTTCGTTTTGATTTTCAGAAATAAGTTCAGAAATAGTATCTATATCATTAAATGTAGCCAAGAGAGTATCCTTTGCGGTGCCTTTGGTTACTCCTGGACTATTTGGTGTTCCAAAAGTAACTGCTCCACTTCCCGCTTGAATTAGAAAAGAATCGCTATGCCCATGATAACATCCGGCAAATTTAATAATCTTATCCCTGCCAGTAAATCCACGAGCCAATCGTACAGCACTCATACAGGCTTCAGTTCCGCTATTTACAAAACGTATTTTATCAATATTTGGGACCATAGAAACTGCTAGTTTAGCGATTTCTGTCTCAATTTGCGTAGGCATCCCAAAAGAAGTCCCCTTTTTAGCTTTCTCAACTACTGCATCCACCACAGGTTTGTGTGCGTGCCCCAAGATCATTGGCCCCCAAGAATTAATATAATCTATAAGCTTATTTCCATCTGCATCATATAAATATGCCCCTTCGGCCTTTTCCACAAAAACAGGGTCTCCGCCTACAGCTTTAAAAGCGCGAACAGGAGAATTTACCCCTCCTGGAATCACTAGCTGTGCCTCTTTAAACAAGGCACTACTTCTCTTATAAATCATATTCTTTACTTAATTTTTTACAGGATGCAAATATAAAACTTGCCCAATAGAAATCTCATTATTTCGAAGACCATTATACTCTTTTAGCGTATCAACAGCGATATTATACCTTCTTGAAATACTATATAAGGTATCTCCTTTTTTAACCGTATAGGTTCCAATCTTAGTATCATCTGGCTTTGATATGCTCACTGTCTCGCCCAACACCTTTTTATCATAGGCCTCCAAATTATACTTTTTAATAATATTAATTAATTTTGTAGGGTATTTTGGATCTGTAGCATATCCCGCTTTTCGAAGCCCCTTTGCCCAACCTTCATAATCATTTTTTTTAAGTTTGAAAAGATCCTGATACCTGCTACGCTCTGTTAAAAACAACGAATGGTCTCTAAAAGAGTATTTAGCATCTTTATACTTTCTGAAACATTCCTGAGATTCATCATCATCATGATATACGCGCTCTCCTTTCCAACCCGTATGACATTTAATCCCAAAGTGATTGTTTGCCTTACTTGTAAGTTCTCCTCGCCCTGCCCCACTTTCAAGTATTCCCTGAGCAAGTGTAATACTTGCAGGAATTCCATACTGAAGCATTTCCTCCATGGCAATCTCACTGTAATTCTCAATATAAATTGAAACCACCTCAGCATAGGTAGCATTTGGTTTTGGAGATTCTATGATCGTTATTTCTTCCTTTTCCTCTTTTTCGTCATTTTTGTCCGATTTATCAGAAATTACAACCTGTTCCGTACGCTCCTTTTTCTTATAAGTAACGGTTCTTTTTTTTGCCTTGCAGCCTCCTAATAAAAAGACTCCAATAATGAGCCCTAAACTTATTCTTACAAACATACTATAGATTGATTTGAGGTAGATTTTTCTTTTTCAACAATTGATTCATCCCAGCAATACCTTGCAGACCGCCTGTATGAATGGCTAAAATACGGCTATTTTCCTTGAAATATCCTTTTTTTAAAAGATCCATAATACCATACATCATTTTCCCCGTATAAATTGGATCTAAAGGAATTCCAGTAGCTTCTTTAAACTCATTTATGAAACGAATTAATTCGGAATCTATTTTTGCATACCCTCCAAAACAGTAGGAATCTGTAATTTCAAAATTCGTTTTGCTTGTGTATTCTTTTACTACATCTTTTTGAAAAGTCCCTTTTAAAGCAGAAAATCCCAATACAGTTTGATGTGCTTCCGAAGCATTAATTAATCCTGCAATAGTTCCTCCTGTGCCAACGGCCGTACAGATATAATCAAAATTCTTATCTGCTTCAGTAAGAATCTCCTCACATCCTTTTATTGCCAACATGTTTGTACCACCTTCAGGAATTAGATAAAAATCTCCAAACTTGGTCTTTAATTCCTCGATAAATGTTTCTTCATTCTTCCGTTTATAAGTCTCTCGGGAAACAAAATAAAATTTCATCCCACAACTTTGAGCAAAACTCAAACTTGGATTGTCTATAATTTTTTCTGAAAGTTCTTCCCCTCTTATTATACCTATGGTGTTTATGTTGTTTTCCCTTCCAGCTGCCGCTACAGCAGTGATATGGTTTGAATAGCCTCCACCAAAAGTCAAAAATACCTTATAATTCTCTCTAATCCCTTCTAGGACATTATATTTCAACTTTCTATACTTATTCCCAGAAATAAATGGATGAATGGAGTCTTCACGCTTCATTGTTATGGTATAGCCATTACCAGCTACCTCTTTTGATATATCCTCATTCACAGTTGTATTTGAATTCACAAAAAAATCTAACTCCATTTATACTTTTAAATTATATTGGTCAATATATCATTTTTCATTGAAAGTCAATATATTTGCATTGATTAACCGTAGGCAATTAAATTACATTTCTGGAAGGGTATTACTTTTCAAAAAATAACATTTATTAGTGTATAGCTTCATTAAATAAATGTTATAAATTAATTAAAACTAAGCGTTTAATCGTTATTTTTTGCGTTTTACGGAAAAAAAATAGTATTATTGCTATTAATTTTTAAGCGTATTTTAATATAATTACAGATTAAATAAATAAATTTAACCTACTATGAAGACTCAATTAACCCCCCGGTTGGGCATTTTAATATGCTCTATACTTTTTCTAAGTATAAGCTTAAGCACTGCACAAGTGGGTATTGGAACTGTAACTCCAGATGGGGTTTTGGATTTAAACTCGGATGTTGAAAAGAACGTTCCTATGGGCACTAATACCTATGGCCTTGTTTTACCTAGAGTTGTACTATCTCGAACAGACGTAGCAACTATAGTAGACCCCGCTACTTCTGCTCCTTTAGATGCAAGTCACGTTGGGACTGTAGTCTACAATACTGTAACTACTAGTTTTGGGAGAAATAGTGTTTATCCAGGTATCTATATGTGGGATGGTATAGAATGGATTAATGAATTTCCTAAAAAAGATGCAGCAATTTATAAACAGGATAATAGCGCGGGTGCATTAAGAACGATTACTAATTTCGCGGGTAACTATCAAAACATTCCTGGTCTATTAAACCAAACATTCACACCCACTTACTCTGGGACTTATAAAATAGAATTAAGTATGAACTGGGGTGGCGGTCAGGTGGATAATTTAGGTACAGGAACCGATGTTGCAGTAATGACAGGAAATTTTAATTTCACATTTGATGGTGTCGACGAATTGTTCCCAGCACATACTTGGTCTGGTAGGCATGGAGGAGGAACTAATTATTATGATATTTGGGAACAATTTACCGTAGTTAGGTACCAAGAACTTGTTGCGGGCACAGATTATTTATTTAGTTTACGATTCGATCAAACTGTTGCAGATGGATTTATTGATGGCGGTAATACCGTTGCTGGCAGGGGATGGTTAGGTGGAGATATTCCTTGTACTATTGAATTTGTGTTCCTAGACTAAATATCACTTGAATAATACTAAAATTATGAAAAAAAATATGTTATCCAACTGTTTAAATATAATTACGGTTCTTTTTCTCTCAAACATTGCCTTTGCTCAAGTAGGTATTAATACAACAGACCCTAAAGGAATTTTAGATTTAAACAGCACAACATTAGGCGTGGTATACCCAACTGTTGCTTTAACAGCAACTGATGATCCAAGTCCTGTTGTAAATCCTCAAGGAGGCGCTATTGTTGCAGGGACTGTTGTTTACAACACCGCTACCACAACCACTGGTCTTGTTACGGATGTGAAACCTGGTATCTATGTTTGGGATGATGACCCCGTAAATCCAAAATGGATTGTCCATTATAAAAAAAGACAGTCTGAATTATTTAACCAAACTTCGGTGCTTAGGACTGAAGCAGACTTTGCTGGTGGCTGGCAAGATGTTCCTGGCTTAGAGCCTGGTACTAATACATTTATAGCTAAATACACGGGTCTTTACAGAATTGAGGTAAAGGCAAATTTTGCAGGTGGCAAAACGGAAACCAATGGTAGTATTTTTGTAAGTCAGAATAGAGGGCTATTTCGATTCTTATTAAACGGAACTCCTTATAATTTTGAAACCACTGCCTTTTCGGCCTATTCAAGTTATATAGGAGGTGGAACTCATTTTGAAGGTATATGGAAGGAATCTTCTGAAACAAATTATGTAACACTAACTGCTGGACAAACATATAACTTCTCATTGAGTTTTGATGCTTATGACGCCCCTGGCTTTGTAGGAAATGGTTCTACTTATACGCCACAATCTTCGGTTGATTTGATCAATGAAGATTTTGAAGATGTAGCAGGTGTACCTTATACAGTAGTTCAAAATTTTACGCCTGATCCCCAGTGTCCAACTCAAGGATGGGTGGCCACTACAACTAGTCCCTGTGGAGGTTGTTCAGGTAAAACACTCAATATTCAGGCCGGTAATACATCTAACTGTCAACAAGACGCTACCGCACGGATAGCTTTTACACCAACCGTAAACAGAGTAGATATAAGTTTTGATTATAGTTTTGATCAACAAAATGGTGGCCCGGACATTGATTCATTTAGAGCATATCTCTGGGATGAAGTACTTGGAGTAAAAGTAGGAGGAGTAGATTTAGTCTATCTTTTGGACGTTGATGAACTCCCTGGCACCTCCTATAATGGATCTATACCTGTAGTTGCTACCAATGCACACTCTCTTCGTTTTGAATACTATAACGCTAGAAAAGGGCTCTATGCTTCTGTAGACAATGTAGTTATTAGTGAACTTTCGGGCGCAACCGGCACACCTGTTGATGACGGACATGGATATGTTGGAAATGAAATAGATTGTCAAATAGAGTTTACCTATATAGGAGAATAAAAATTTGGATTAGATATCTAATTTTAAAAGTACCCAAATCATGAAAAAAATTAAAATAAATAAACACCTGTTTTTTGCAATTTTCACTTTAATTGCAATCACTTCTTTAGCACAAGTGTCTATTAGTAATGGAGTACCTACAGCTACCCCGAAAGGATTGGTAGATATGCAAAATAGTACTGCTGGGATTGTATATCCACGATTTGCACTAACCTCTACGCAAGTTGAGGCTCCTGTTCAAAATCCTGATGGGAGTGGAAGTCTAGTCCCTGGAACAGTGGTATATAACACCGCCACAACCTCCACTGGAACGAATGATGTATATCCAGGGATTTATGCCTGGAACGGAACGGAATGGACAACTCAATATATCAAGGAAGATTCGGATGTGTTACTACAATCTAGTTTAGGACAAAGAGTTGTCACGAATTCAACGACGATTAATACTTCTGCTACTGGAGGTGACTATGTTGATGTTGTAGGTTTAGGAGCAGGTTCAACCTTCACTCCAAAATATACAGGTGCATACAGAATAAAAGCAAATGTGAATTTTGGAGCAGGTGAAATTGTACCAGAACCAGGTTATGCCACATCCATGGCTACAGAAGAAGGCTATTTTAGAATTACATTGGGACCAGATTATTATGTAATTTATACGCACGCCTATTCTATTCACAATGATGATATTGACAGTGGGACCTACTTTGAACAATTCAGGCATGATTCCTCTTTAATTGTATATGTAGATTTAGTAGCAGGTGTTCCATTTTCATATCGATTTGAAATTGATGTATTTGTTGCAGATAATTTTGTTGACGGAGGAAACGCTGGATCTGGTGGGGTAGGAAGAGCCTATGTAGGCGTTGGATTGCCTTGTACTATCGAATTTACCTATGTTGACGATAATTAAAGTCAGTTTCCCTAGATTACTATAAAAAATACACTATTTTCAAAAACCTACTTATGAAAAAACTTACACTTCTTTTGTTCGCATTTAGTGCGCCCTATTTATTTGCCCAAACTCCCTGTTCTGGTGGATTCGCCAATGGATTTCCTTGCGATGGATACGACCTTCAAGGCCAAATTGAAATCGTCGACATGGGAGGTTTAAACTATTCTGGAAACAATCCCATGGAGGCTCAAGACTCTTGGGGTTGGACAGATCCAATGGATGGGAAAGAATATGCCATAATATGCATGAATGATGGAACTGCCTTTGTCGATATATCGGTACCTACTGCTCCTCGTTTTTTAGGTAGATTAGAATCTGAAACTGGCTCTAGCTGGTGGCGTGATGCGAAAGTATATAATAATTACGCTTTTATTGTGAGTGACAATAACGGCCGACACGGATTGCAAGTTTTTGATCTTACCAAGTTGCGAGGTCTATCAACTAGTCCAGGCGCGAATGCAAGTATGCGAACATTTGCTGAAGATAATCATATGACTTGGGGTAGCGGCAGTAGTAGAGGCCAAGCACATAATGTTATTATAAACGAAGACTCGGGCTATCTATATATTCTTGGAGCTTCAACCAATAGCGGAGGACCATTAATGGTTAATATCCAAAATCCATTGGCAAATTTATCTTATACATCGCTTTCTGGGTACGGATATTGCCATGACGCTCAAGTTGTAACTTACAATGGGCCAGACATAGAGCATCAAGGAAAAGAAATATTAATTGGAGCATTTACTAACAATGATAGAGTTTATGTGCTTGATGTTACAAACAAGAATAACATTCAACAACTAGGCTGGTCAACGTACCCTAATAAGTATTATACGCACCAAGGATGGTTTACGGAAGATCAACGTTTCTTTATTGTTGGGGATGAGGTGGATGAAGAGAACATTGGCGGTGGAACAAGAACATTTGTTTTCGATCTAGAAGATCTAGACAATCCTAACCTTCATTATACCTACACATCAACAACCACTACTGCCATAGACCACAATGGTTATGTAGTAGGAAATCGATTTTACCAAGCCAATTATAACGGTGGAATGAGAGTGATGAAAGTTGATGGCCTTTATGACCCTATACCTTCAATGACAGAAGACAGCTATTTCGACACTCATCCAAGTACAAATGCTCCAACCTTTTATGGAGCTTGGAATGTATATCCATTCTTTGAAAGTGGAAACATGGTAATTAGTGACTTAAATGAAGGAATTGTTATTGTAAAGGATCCAAATTTTGATAATGTAGACCCTGTGGCTATCTGTCAACCTTACACAGCTATACTCGATAAAAATACCGGATCGGTAACGATTACGGGTGACGATGTTGACAATAACAATTCGACTGATAATATTGGAATTATAAAGAAAACATTAGTTGGACAAACTACCTTTACCTGTGCTGATGTGGGAGCTACATTTAATGTTACATTAATTGTAGAAGATGATTATGGAAATAAAGATACTTGTGCTACTACAGTGACGGTTGAAGCAGAAACAACAGCGTATACTGGAGGAAGCTGGACTAATGGTACACCTTCTATTGGCTCTAATGCAAAAATAAGTGCAGATTACGACACTTCTACAGGAGGAAATAGCAGTATTGACGCCTGTACCTGCGAAGTTGATGCTACAAAAACCCTTACAGTTGCTGCAGACGATTATTTAAATATTACCAAGGACATTACCGTAAACGGAACCTTAATAGTTAAACACACCGCGAATGTGGTTCAATTAGATGATGACGCTGTTGTAACGAACAATGGCACCATCAATGTAGAACTAACCACTCCTGCCTTGAATGCTCGCGATTTTATGATTCTTGGAAGTCCTATGACTGCCGAAGACAATGCTGCCTTTCCAGGAGCTTATCAGGTATTAAATCATACTACGGCCAATTTTACTCCTTATGTAGGTGTTCCACCGGTAGTAGGAGTTAATTTCCACGATCAAGAGTTTAACGACTGGTCTAACTATACAGGGACAATTAATC